>Ga0207671_10000352_pt1 | contig 66269 bp, 60 predicted proteins | sample KBSC24metaG_FD_184352 | JGI IMG/M metagenome (GOLD analysis project Ga0207671, IMG submission 184352) | Corn rhizosphere microbial communities from Kellogg Biological Station, Michigan, USA - KBS C2-4 metaG (SPAdes) (version 2) | ecosystem: Host-associated > Plants > Roots > Rhizosphere > Soil... | reverse complement strand
GTTTGCAGTTACTTCCACACCCAGTACACCACTTACCGGCATGCTTGGAGCAGGGGTAGTAGAACCAGTGTAGGTGAAGTTTGCTGCGTTTGCATTTACAGTTACTGTAAAGTTCTTGTTTGATTGTACTTTCAGCTGCTGTGCTGATGAAGTAACGCCTGTAGTATAATCAGAAACAGTAGTAAAAGGCATGTTTACTGCAGCACCTGTTGTAGTTCCTGATCCTGTGAAGGTGATTGCGATTGCATTTGTAAGGCTCAGGTTAACCTGCTGAGTAGCGTTAGCTGTTACCTGTGCGTTAGCAGCAGAAGCGAAACCTAAGAAAGTGGCGGCGATGATTACGATCTTTTTCATTTTATTAAAGTTTGTTTTGTTTGGTTTGTTTTTGTTTGCTTTGATGACACAAAGATGCAGCGGCGCTTAAGACTTGAAAACATTTTAGCACCTGTTAACGGCAGATTAAAATCTGGTTAACAAGTGATTTACAAATGAAAAGGAGATTAAAAACGACAAAAGCCGCTCTCAGAGCGGCTTTTGATTAAAATATCGATTGCTTTTAACTAAGCGTCAATTTTCGCGTATTTAGCGTGTTTTTCTATGAATTCCCTGCGTGGGGGCACTTCTTCACCCATCAGCATGCTAAAAACTCGATCAGCTTCAGCGTAGCTTTCTATAGATACAGACTTAAGAGTGCGTGTATCAGGATTCATAGTTGTTTCCCAAAGCTGCTCAGCGTTCATTTCACCAAGACCTTTGTAGCGCTGTATGCTCACGCTGTCTTCTTTGCCATTGGCTAGCTTTTCTACAGCCGCCTTGCGGTCTTCTTCTGTCCAGGCGTATATCTGTTCTTTACCTTTCTTTATCAGGTATAGCGGCGGCTGTGCCAGGTACACATAGCCCTGCTGCACCAGTTCTTTCATATAGCGGAAAAAGAAAGTCAGTATCAGCGTAGCAATGTGCGAGCCATCCACATCCGCATCCGTCATTATAATGATCTTGTGATAGCGCAGTTTGGTCAGGTTCAGGGCCTTAGGATCTTCCGGCGTACCCACGCTCACGCCCAGGGCGGTGAACATGTTCTTTATTTCCTCGTTCTCGTATATTTTATGCTCCTGTGCCTTTTCTACGTTCAGTATCTTACCCCTCAGCGGCAATATAGCCTGGAAGCTACGTTCGCGGCCCTGCTTAGCTGTACCACCAGCTGAGTCACCTTCCACCAGGTACAGTTCGCATTTTTCAGGGTCTTTTTCAGAGCAGTCGGCCAGTTTGCCTGGCATACCACCGCCGGTCAGCACGCTTTTGCGCTGTACCAGCTCGCGTGCCTTACGGGCAGCTGCACGAGCCTGCGCGGCCAGTATTACTTTGTCTATTATTACTTTAGCTTCTTTAGGATGCTCTTCCAGGTAGGCTTCCAGCACGCGGCTCACGCTCACGTCCACCACGCCCATCACCTCGTTGTTACCCAGCTTCGTCTTGGTTTGGCCTTCAAACTGCGGTTCAGGCACTTTTACAGATATAACGGCACTAAGTCCCTCGCGGAAGTCATCGCCGGTTATTTCCACCTTGGCTCTTTCAAACAGCTTATTCTTATCCCCATAGGTTTTGAACACGCGGGTAATAGCACGGCGGAAACCCGCTACGTGTGTACCGCCTTCTATGGTATTGATATTATTTACGTAAGAGAATATATGCTCGTTGTAGGAAGTATTATAAGAAAGCGCCACGTCTACGGCCACATTCGTTTCTTTATCGTGTGCTTCTACAAATATGGGCAGCGCTAGCAGTGGGTCACGCTTGCCGCTCTGGTCCAGCATCTGCACAAATTCTATGATACCGCCTTCGCTATAAAAGGTTTGGTTATGCGATTGGTCATTCTCGTCTTTTTCACGCACGTCGGTCAGCGTAATGCTTATACCCTTATTCAGGAATGAAAGCTCACGTAAACGACCTTCCAGTATTTCACGATTGTAAGTAGTTTCTTTAAAGATGGTATTATCCGGCTTGAAATGCTGCAGGGTACCACGTTTTTCTGTTACGCCTATTTCGCGCACAGCATACATAGGTACACCCTTTTCATATTCCTGCTCAAATATCTTCCCTTCACGGAAAACCGTAGTATGCATATGTATGCTCAGTGCATTCACGCAGCTCACACCCACACCGTGCAACCCGCCGGAAACCTTATAGGAATCCTTGTCAAACTTGCCACCAGCATGCAGTACGGTCATTACCACCTCAAGGGCAGAACGGCCTTCCTTAGTGTTGATGCCCGTAGGTATACCACGGCCATCATCTTGTACGCTTATAGAATTGTCTGTGTGTATGGTAACATGTATATGCTTGCAATAGCCCGCCAGCGCTTCGTCGATAGAGTTATCTACAACTTCATATACCAGGTGATGCAGACCCTTCACGCCTGTGTCGCCTATATACATGGATGGGCGCTTACGCACCGCTTCCAAACCTTCCAAAACTTGTATACTATCGGCATTATAGCCTTGAGCAGGGGCTTGTAAAACTTCGTTTTCTGTATCCATAAATTTAAGTAGCCCGAAGTGTTTTCAATAAAGAAATTGGTTCAAAATATGCCACCTTCAGGCCTGTGGCTTATACCGCTGGAATAAGCGGATTTTTAACTTTACAAAGATAGCGAATATATGCCGTAAGAGCAAAGAAAATCAAGGCCTTTTAACATATTAAACAGTTGAAAAACAAAGGCCTTTTGTGGATAAAAAACAATCATGTTTTCAGCTCCTTTTCAGAGAAAATCAGTATTGTAGGATAAAGGGGATTTTTAATAAAAAATCCGGCAGTGAACAAACTCACCACCGGATGACATTGTACATCTATATATGTCTTAGCCTAGCATGCCGCTTATGCGCGCCAGTATTCCCTTATGTTCCTCACCGGCATTCTCTTCCGTTTCTTCGCTGGCTTCCGGGTTCACCTTGCTCATTGCCAATTGGCTCAGTAGCTGGTCTGCTTCTTTTTCCTCTGCCAGGGTTTGTTCCAGTATATTAGCTACATCTGCCCTATTTATAGTTCTGGCCAGTTCTGCCAGGCCTCCATAAGTGGCTATTTCATAGTGCTCCACTTTCTGGCCGGCCAGTATCAGGCCCACATCTCTCGTTTCGGTGCCTTTTTGGGTATCGCTTATTATTTCATCGCCTTCATCGGTTATGCCCGCCATGGCGTCACATTTTTTAGCTTGCGCTTTCTGTCCTAGCATTTCAAATATCCTTTCCAGGCGGCTTACTTGTTCCATCGTTTGCTGCAGATGGTTGTTAAAAGCCTGTTTCAGATCTTCAGCTGTAGCAGCTTTTTCCATTTTAGGCAGCACTTTGGTCAGGTGTTTTTCTGCCCAATACACGTCCTTCAATTCATCAAAAAACAGGTCTTGCAGTAAATATTCCTTGTTCAGTTTCTTTGCGTTGCGCGCGGCAGGCACTTTTGCGCGGGCCGTAGTCGTTTTTTTGGCGGCTGCTTTCTTTGTAGGCGCTGCCGCCTTTTTGGTTGCTGTTTTCTTACTGACAGTTTTTTTAGCAGCTGCTTTTTTGTTCACTGTTTTTTTGCTGGCTGCTTTCTTTGAGGCAGCTTTTACAGGCCTTGCTGTTTTTTTCTTATTGGAAGTTGTTGACCTCATAGGTTAAAATTTAGTATTGAATCAGTCAACAATATCATGCCATATGCCGTACACTATTTTAAAGCTATATTTGTCCGCGTAAAATCCTGTTGCTTTATGAAAAAAATATTCACGCTTCTATTGCTATTATTTCCCTTTTTCCGCGCACATGCACAGCCAGACAGTATACTGAAAGCGCAGCACGATCGTCTGCTAAGCCAGCTATTTGCAGCACAGAGTTATACGTGCCAACCAGGGGCAAAAACCACAGGCCCGGCAGAACGACTTGTAGCAATGAATATATACCGCGACACAAATGCAACAGGGACATGGATTCGCACCGATTCTGCCCGGCTCACCTATAGTAGTACGCGTGGCTCTTTGTTTAATATGCAAAACATGCACTTCGGCTCCTTTTCGTATTTGAATACGTTCTGGCCTGGTCCAACTGACTTTCTCATTATTATTTCTTCCCTTCCATATGATAGTCTTTACACTTATTAATATACTCATGGTAGCATCACTGAAAATATCTATAGGAAAAAGTACAATAGTGGTAATATAACTGATTCGTGGTCATCCAAAGTGGGAGATACAACCAGATTACATAGCTGGTACCGCTACGATTTGGCTGGAAGGCTTTACTGGACACGTAATTTCGTAGTTACACCTCACCCCAATCTTTATGAGTGGACCGGTGACTATTATTTCTATAATGCAAAAGGGAAAATATTAGAAGACAGTTCGGTTACCTCAGTTTTTGCGGACACAAATAGTATCACTAATCCAACAGAAAAATGGGAGTATACATATAATACAGCCGGAACGCTTACCGATGTTTTTAATTCCGATTTTTCAGGTGCATGGTTTTTAATAACTCATTATATCATCGCTTATGCAGCCGCAAATCAGATCAAATCAGTATATCAATATAATGCGGGCCCGTATCTTTATCAAATAGACAGTTTTTCCTATGCTCCTGGCATACCTTATTACACTTTTCATAGTGATAGCTCTTTTGATGCGAGCACCAGCATTACATCTTTTCAAGAGAGCGATCAGAAATTTGTAAATGCATCAGGACTTGTAGACTCTATGATATATCTGCAACCCAATTACAAAGTAGTTCACTACTATAACTATACCGCGCTCGGAAATCCATTTTCAGATTCTATTACTATTTTTAATGCAGACACTTTAACATCAGAAACCATGGTGCATTACTATTACGAACCCATACCAACAGCTGTACAATCTGTTTCCAATCCGACATCCGATATACAGGTATATCCAAATCCCGCCGCAGCTGAGTTGTATTTTCATAGTGAAACTAAGATTGCATCAGTTAGACTGTCATTGTATAATGCACAAGGCCAGCAGGTAGTTTGCACCGCACTCCCCATGTCCTCAGGTTATGCACAGTTTAATATTGCACACTTAACACAGGGTATTTACTTCCTTACACTTACAGACGAAAATGGAGGCTCAATAAAGAAGCAGACAATTGTAAAGTTATAAGAATGCGGACTTCTGCTAAATATGCTTTATTGGGGCTATTGTTGTTTGCGTGTCAAAATGCCTTTGCACAACCCCCCGCAGGCTTGCGGACTATTATTGCCGGTGCAGAAACAAAATGCCAGGCATGTACTGATGCCGGCAATAATAGTTTTGTGGATTGCGAATTAACTCATAGGAAAACAGTTGACAGTGTATTGAATGTTATCTATGACAGACTGAAAAAGCAGATGAACCCCAATAGTTTCACAGTGCTAAAAAAAGACGAACTCGCATGGATCAAAAAACGGGACCAATACCTGCGCAAAGAAGCCATAGATCAACAAAACGACGACGTTGAAGCCTCGGTCAAAAATGCCCTGCTGATACACAAAGAAGCGCTCTATACTGCCGATCGGGCGAAATATTTATTGTCTTTGCTTAGGTAACATACTTATTAGCACTAATTTAACCCTATTCCGCCGCATGCCTCAAAACTTCCCCTTTTATTCTCGGCAGCATACATATCAATATACAGGTAGCAGCTAGCCCTGCGATATTGAAGTATGAAGCATACTGAAAGGCATTGCTGTAGGCTGCTATGCTGGTGTCGTTGCCCAGCACATTGAAGAATATACCCCCTATCACAGACACGCCAAGTGCAGAAGCCGTTTGCTGAAAGGTAGAGTACATGCCTGATGCCGCACCTGCAAAGGCCACCGGCACACTGCGCAGACTCACATTAAGCAGCGAAGGCAGCACAAAGCCCCAGCCAAAGCCATACACAGTAAGCCATACACAGATGGTTGTATAGGTAAGCCCGCTGTCTCGATACCATAGCGCCTGCATAGAAATGGAAATGAACATAAGCAGCACACCGAAAAGCAATTGGTGTTTGCTATAGCGTGCTTCCACCTTCGTAGCCAATACAGACGATACGCCAAAGCCCGCACCATAAATAACGAACGCTATGCCGGTGGCGAACGGATTTATATGCAGCCCGCTTTGGAAAAATATAGTGCTCATCAGCAGGTATGAATTGTTTACTATAAATACCAGCGCCAGGCAAAGCAAACCGATATTAAAATCACGAAACCCGAAGAGCTGTATATTTATGAGCAAAGGCTTGTCCTTCTTTAGTTTTCTTTGCTGGTCTTTATAAAAGATAAACAACAATGCTACCGCCATCACAAGCAAAGCTATAATCCAGAATGGCCAGTGGTATTCCCTGCCTTGTATCAAGGGTATTACCAGGCACACCAGGCCTATGGTTAGTAGTGCCACACCGCTGTAGTCAAAGCGTGTAGTATGGTGTTTTTCAGTTTCGCCCAGGTAGCGCCATGCAGCTAATAATGATACGATACCTACGGGCAAATTAATAAAGAATATCAAACGCCAGCCGGCTACTGCAAAGTGATAATAAGAAAAGAAGCCACCCAGAAATTCACCGGTTATGCAAGCTATACCCAGTGTTATGCCAAAATAACTTAGTGCCCTTGTACGTTCTTTCTGTTCTTGGTACAGCACTTGTATATAGGCTATGGTCTGTGGTACCATAAAGGATGCGCTTACACCCTGCAGAAAGCGCGCCGTATTCAGCTGCAGAGCAGACGATGACAGTCCGCAAAGGCAGGACGTAAGCGTAAAGAAAAACATACCCCACATAAAAACTTTCTTCCTGCCATAGTGGTCTCCCATGCGGCCTCCTGTTATCAGGAAAGAGGCGTAGCCCAGCAGGTAGCCTGCTATTACCAGCTGTATGGCTGCATCGCTTGCATGCAACCCTTGCTTAATGGTGGGGATCGCTACATTAATGATGAACACGTCAATTACAGAGAGCAATGGTGCAGTAAGCACAATGAGCAATGCGAGCGATTTTGAATTATCTTTTTTCATTGGTAGACAAGTCTGTCTATTTAACGGTTAAAAAATTTTAAAGTAGGGTTTTTAGTATTTTTTTGCCTTTCTCCAGGTCTTTTGTATGCTTAAATATGGCTGCGGCGCTCAGTCCCCCCTCCATCAGCAGGTAAGCGGTATCTGTCAGCATTTCATCAGTTAGTATTTTCGATTCATTAGCTTTTACTACCAATGCATGTATATATTTTTGTAGCCGTTGTTTAAAGCCCTGTACCAGTTCAAAGATCTCCGTTTCATCTGGTTCCACTTCTGCACTTATTTTTATAAAGGCACAGCCGCCATAGTTTGCTTTACGTTGGTTGTTAATGCGGTAATCAAATAAAGCAAGCAATTTTTGCTTAGGATCGTTAATAGTACTTAATAGCCTATCTGCCCCTGCAAACCAGTTTTCACCAAAACTATTTAGGTAAGCAATCAGCAAATCCGTTTTTGAATTGAAATGATTGTATAGCGAAGCTTTTGCAATGCCCGCTTCATCTATCACCTGGTTAATGCCGGTATTGTTATACCCTTGCTCGTAGAAGAGCCGGCCCGCTACAGAAACAATTTTATCTCTTACGCTATTTGTAACCATGGCACAAAGATAAAGCAAAACAAATTAGATAGACAAGTCTGTCTACATAAATTATTGAGGAAGTAAAATTGGTTAATGCTATAAATGGTAAAATGGAAGAACAAAAAATTTATGTGCTGTGCATGTATTTGAAAAATTAAATAATTAAGTATTTTTAATACTTAAACCACCTATAAATGCGACTAGTATTAAGCTTTGTGCTGCTGTGCCTGGTTGTAAACAGCTACGGGCAGGAAAGCCAGGATCTTTATGGTTGCGATATGCTGAACTGTGTATTGCGCGATTCTGACATTAACCAAAAATTTGTTATAGACAACAGGGTACTTACGCCTATCAGTATGCTGGACCAACGCCATTACCTGGGCAATTGTAAAGAGCTGCATACCAAAAAGATGACGATAGAAGTGGCAGAAGAAGATGATAAGTACGGTGGCGACAAAATAGGTTCACAGCTGGAGCTGGTGAAAATTACAGCACGCGATAGTGTGTATGTAGTGCAGATATATGACGAATCCCTGCGGCTATTTGGAACAGCTGAGCTGAAAAAGAATAACAACAGGTACTACATAGCCAGCCGAAAATTCAACTACCGCGATGAGTAAACAGGCTCCGGCATCAGCGCGTCGCACCCTTTTTGAAATTTTCAATTTTGACCGTTTAATTTGAAATGTGGATATCCTTATTTGGAACCCGCATGTTAATAATAGTACCTTGCTACATTGGGCTCGTCCGATCAAGGCGTCATGTCTACCGTTAGGGAGCTCTCTCTTTCGAGACCTTTGAAGAGACAGATAGGTCGAGATAGACATCTCCTGAGATTATGCATTTCGCCTCAAGCCTAATTGCATATAAGCTCTTTGACATACTATAAACCTAACCGGCAAAATTTCCGGTCATCCAATTTTTTCCGCCACCGGAAAAAAGTACCGCAAAGCCTTACTAAGTGCACTTATTATAAATACTCCTAACAGAAAAAACCGGAAAGAATCGGAAATAATCAGCGAAATCAGCGGAAAGAAAAGTAAAATCTCCCATGTCCAAAAAATGTGACATTTTGTGACATTCCGGGTAGATATCAAAAAAGGCCATAAGATGGCTACACGGGCTTTTCATTGCCAATAGCTACTCAAAATGTCCCAAAACTTTTTTCACAGTTCATGCTACATACAAGTTTTTTTACATTAGTGTTCGTCTATGTATAGAGCGTTATTATGAAATTCTTCACTGCCATACTGCTTTGTTGCTATCTGCTGCCTGCCTACGGACAAAAAGTGAAAGTGCAGGATGGCTGGCTAATGGCTAACGACAGCTTTTATTGCCGCTACCAGGAAAACGATAATGTAGCTGACAAGGCCTACCCACAGCCGGCTCGACGGATCTTTGCTGTATGGGAAACCGATGAATTTTATGACTTCACTTTAAGCACCGTCGATTCGCTGCCTTGCATAGTAGTAAAAGCTATGACACTTGCTGTTGCCAATCAGAACTATCTTTCGTTTTACTACGCCATAAAATTCCCTTTCCTCGATAAAGAAATAAACATACGCAGCCAGCCCTATTTCCGCGAGAATTTTCTCAAAGACGTAATTAAGTATAAGGCTTTTGAGAATGGCATGTATAGTGAGGCGGGCACCCAACAGCTATATGACAAATGGCAACACAAAAAGGAGATTATACCGGCAGGCGTAATGGCAAATAGCGTAAGCACCAATTACAATAAACAGCCACAGGATGAAGCGCCAACAGATGCCGACAAAATAAAATTATCCAACGACACCATTTATAACGGCAATATAATGATAGGTAGCTACCAGATATCCCAGGAAATAAAAGATGTACGCAAATGCTATAGTTTTTACAATGCGCATACTAAGTATGTAGCGGGCCTCTGGATGGCCGATACACGCGTGCAGGCCTACCTGGAGATACCTAGCACAAAAGACAAGCTAACATTGGTCACAGCAAATAAGTCAGATGAATTTCTGCTGAAAAGAGTAGCTGTACTACTATTAAAAATGAAGGTGCTTTGATTTTACTGCTTTTTCATGCAGTCAATAAGATATCCCTGCTTGGAAGAATAGGCGGTAAAGAGCTCCCTGCCTTTTATTTTAAAGGTATATGGTTTTAAAGGCACTTTCGCAAATTCGCCCTTAAAGCCAAACTTATTAAAGCTGTCTATCCTCCATCGGTTTGCTGTTACGTAAAGAAAAAGTGAATCCTTCAGCACCTTCCAATGGCCGGCCATAATGTTACCGCAGGTCGTATAATCAAAGCTTGAGTCTGGATGCAGGTTTAATTTGCTATGAAAAGCATACATGCACGAATGAATGCCATGCAGCCGCATGACGGCATAATCATAATACGAGGGTCTTGAAGAATGATACTCCCCCGGAAGCTGCATTTTCGAGCAGGATGCAATAACAAACAGGGTAGGCAAAATTAAAATAAGGTGTCGACGCATTTATCAAATTTAACACATAAATGGTATAGCGTAACCCGACAAACGATAAACACATGAGCCACATGCAAATTTTAAGTAATCTTAGTCGCAAGTAAAAAAAGCATGGAGAAATATTGTAATTCAGCGTTTAAAAACTCGTCGTTTTTCCCTATCTTACTCTTTATATTCAATATCTTTGCAGACATACGTAAAAATGGATTATTAATTTATAAATATTGTAAAAATGAGTTTAGAAGTAACAGGCAAACTGGTAGTAAAGTACGACACACAGGTAGTAAGCGATCGATTCAAGAAGCGTGAATTCGTAATAGAAATAGCAGAAGAAATAAATGGGAACGTATATACCAACTATGCTAAAATGCAGCTGGTACAAAACAAATGTGAAATAATAGACCGCTATAATGTAGGTGATGCTGTAAAGGTGAGCTTTAATATAAAAGGTAATAAATGGGAGCGCGACGGCAAGGTGAATTATATAACCAATCTGGATGCATGGCGTGTAGAAGCTGCTACGGGTGCACCGGCAGGCATGGGCGGCAGCAATGCAACACCGGCTTATAACAATAACACAAATCAATATTCGGCACCGGCAAACGGCGGCGGTTATTACAACCCGTCTCCGGAAAACGTAGACGATCTGCCGTTTTAATAGAGGATAGTTCTAAATAATTAAACACAGTATATATGCATCGCTACCTGCGATTACTAGCTATTTGCATTACCCCACTCATGCTTGGCGCCTGTCATAGTGCACCGGATAGTGCACAGTACATTCCCAAAGATGCCATAGTGGTGGCCAGTGTGGACGTAAAAGCGCTCACTAAGAAAGTGGCCTGGACTGCCATAACCGGCAGCAAATTGTTCGAGCAAATGCAGCAACGTATGGCGGGTAGCAATGCTGCTGTGAAAGATCCCTCACAGGTAGGCGTGGATATGATGAATACCATGTACGTATATGTGAAAACAGGTGCTGCCAATCAGCATGGTGCACGCGTAACCGCACTGATCCCATTGGCTGATGCAGGTAAATGGGAGGCCTATGTAAAAAATACCTTCCCCAATGCCACCATTACACAGCATGGCATTAGAAAAGAAGCCAGCCTGGCAAATGGTATATATGCCGGCTGGAGTCCCGACCTGCTGATAATAATGAATGTAATAAATACCGCCAGCAACCAGGCTGCATACATAGCTGACAGCACAGGTGCGGCCATTCCGCAAACCTCAGCAAGTGTGGATCTTACCACGCTGCAGGCGGAGATGGATAATGCCTTTAATACCACCAAAGACAATTCCCTGATTCAGAATGACCATTTTAAAAAGCTGCAGCAGGAAGGCCATGATATAAGTTTCTGGCTTAATTATGACCAGGTAATGCAGCAGGGTATGCCCGGTATGATGGGTGGCCTGTCCCTTGCCAATAGCTTTTGGAAAGATGCTGCGCTTACTGCTGGTTTCGACTTTGACAAAGGCAAAATAAGCGGCCTGATGCATTATTATACGTCAAGCGATATGAAGGATCTGGGCAAAGATCTTGGCAGCGCTGATGCTGATAAGGGTATGCTGGACAGGCTTCCCAAGCAGAACCTGGACATGCTGATGTCTTACCATCTTTCACCAAAGGGCACCAAAGCTATGCTGGATAAAGCCGGAGTGCTGGGCCTGGTAAATGTTGCGCTGGCACAGCAAAATATGGATGCTGACTATGTGCTGGATGCCTTTACCGGCGATATGGCACTGGTGCTTAATGACTTGAACGTACAGACAACAAATACCGATGACACAATAGCTGGCATCAATTCTTACAAGCCTGTATTTAATGGTCTGTATGTGCTGAAGATTAACAAAAAGGAGAATTTCGATAAATTGCTGGGGCTTGCGAAAAACAACGGCCTCGTTCAAATTGGAACAAATACTTACGCAATGCCACTGTCACTTAGCGACTCAATTATATTGGTGACGGACAATAATTATGCAGTAGTAACAAACAAAGCTGCCAATGCCACAGCTTACCTGCAGGGCAGCTATAAAGCACAACAGATGCCGGCAGCTGCTGATGCATACGGCCACCCATTTGCGATGTTCTTTGATGTGCAGCAGATCGGCAAGGCTGTAGATCCTTCTATGAGCCATAGCCAAAGCGATATAGCCAAAATAAATGAAGCTAAAAAGCTGCTTTCCGATATTTCCATGAACGGCGGGGCATTTAAGAATGACGCTTTTGAGTACAATATATCAGTAAACTTCATGAATAAGGATGAAAACAGCCTGCTGCAGCTCATAGACTTTGCTACGAGGGTGAATAATTAATAAAAAATGGTTAGGGGAAGAATGGAATATAGTGGCCACTTTTAAAGAACAAACCTTTAAAAGCTATGAACCGTCTTATTATTTGTATATTTTTGATTTCCTAACTTTTTTTATAAATTGGTAAAAATTTAATCAATGCGAAACAATTACCCGGTCCGTAGGCTTGCAATAGTGGCACTGATGGCACTCGCATTTCAAAGCTGTAGAAAATATAACGACGTAAATACTGATACTGTTATAGTTACCCCATACAGTCTTTATTTCAGCGACTCATCGGGCAGCCTTATTAATACCAATGACGGAAATGTTTTCAAACCATCGGTATTCCCTTCAGATGGGTATCCATCCAGGTCAATATGTATAGCAGGCACCAATATTCTATGGGTAAAAGGTAATGCACATATAAGCACTAATAACGGCGTAAATTTTAACCCCACATATCTCAACGTTAGTTCTGCTGCCTTTGATCATTCTTTAATGTTGTACTCAGCGGATGAAGACCGTGTTTACCTCTCAACCAACAATGGCATAGCATACAGCGATCAGAAAGGACAGATAGGTACCTGGCAGAACGATGCCAATTTTGCAACAGTTGCCGGTATTGGTGTTCGCCCCACATCTTTTACAGAGTTGTCGGACAATACGATAGTAGCACTTGACCCAACTGATGGCAGCATTTATACAAAGCCGAGCAAAACAGGTGCATGGGTTGCAGTAAAGGTTTCGGCTCCGAACAAGCCGCTCCCAATAAAAACAAAATTTTTCCTGGGGCATTATAATAACACTATAGTTGCAGTTGACAGCGCCGGCAAAAATGGTGTATGGTATAGCAACAACAAAGGCGCGGGTTGGCAGCAGTATACGGGCATACCTACTACCCGTGCATTGCTTTCTGTAGGTTCACCTTTTGACGGTGTGCTGCTGGTGGGTACAGATTCACTAGGCATGTACGCAGTGCAGGGCAGCAGCACAAACTTTGTTTATTCAGGTAACGGACTTGGCATTAGCTCCAGCATACGTGGCATTACCTTCAAAGAAAATATTTATGAAAACGGGGTAGCTAAGCAGTATGTTTATATATCTACCAATCAGGGCATTTATCGCAGCCAGGACCTTGGTCAGAACTGGGTGCAGGTGGTAGCCGGCAACTACTATAACATCTGGTAGATAGCTATTCTTCAGGATCTAAAAGATCATTCAGGTCGCGTCGCTGTTTTTTGGTGGGGCGACCTGTTTTACTTAGGCGCTTTCCGGTGTAGAAGCTGGAGCCTATCACTTTATTCAACTGTTTATCCTCTTCCGATGTCAGGTCAAGATAATGTTTAATAGCCTCTGGATAGGCTACTCTGTTATGCAGCAAGCCGGTAACTTCTATTGTCCAGCACCTTTCGGGTGTTTTTATATCATAGCGTTCACCTATGCTCACTGTCTTTGCTGGCTTTACGTTGCTTCCATTCCATTTCACCTTACCCTCTTCACAGGCTTTTGTGGCCAGTGTGCGCGTTTTAAAAACGCGTATTGCCCAGAGGTATTTATCCAGCCTTAGCTTTTCATTTTCCATACTGCTTATTACTGCTAAGATAAATAGTTATACAATAATGTGGCGCCACAGATACATTTGTTATTTTTACAGTTTTAGTCAGGGTTAGTATGCACTCACTTATCATATTCGCGTCGGGAAATGGAAGCAACGCTGCAGCAATTATTGAATATTTTAAAAAAACGGGTGTAGCTAAAGTCGCATTGATAGTTAGCAACAAAGCTGATGCCGGCGTGCTGGAGCTGGCAAAATCAGAACAAATACCCTTTTTAATAATAGACCGGAACACTTTTAACGATACCCTTATAATAGAGCAGATACAGGAATACAAACCGTCGTTAATAGTGTTGGCAGGCTTCCTGTGGAAGATGCCCGATCATTTTGTTGCCGCATTTCCTCACCGTATCATAAATGTACACCCGGCCTTGTTGCCATTGTACGGTGGTAAGGGTATGTACGGCCATCATGTACATAACGCTGTATTAAATGCCGGGGAAAAAGAATCAGGAATAACAATACATTACGTAAATGAAAAGTACGATAGCGGCAATATAGTGCTGCAGGCAAGATGTGAAGTAAGAGAAGGAGATACGGCCAATGTACTGGCCAGGCGTATTCATGCGCTGGAACATTACTATTACCCAAAGGCAATTGAATTTTTGCTGGAGCAAATAAAAGAAGCATAATGGCCTGGTACGTACTATATACTAAGCCAAGGAATGAAAAGAAAGTGACCCGCCTGCTGCAGGAAAAGGGAGTCGAAGTTTACTGCCCTATGCAGGAAAGTATAAAACAATGGAGTGACCGTAAAAAGAAAGTACAGGAGCCCATATTCAGATCGTACGTTTTTGTGAAGATGGATGATTATGAAACAGAAAGTGCAAGAGTGCTGAGAACCGCCGGAACTGTGCGTTTTTTGTGGTGGCTAGGCAAGCCGGGCACCGTGCGGGAAGACGAGATAAAACAAATAAAAGATTTTCTGAATCAATACCGGAATGCAGAAATTAGTGTAAACATAACAGAAGGCCAGGAAGTAGCGATAACAGAAGGACCACTTAAGGAAAATACAGGTGTGGTATTGAGAGTTAAAGGAAACATAGTTACCCTTCATTTAAAATCATTAGGCTGGAATATTACCGCGCAGGTGCCCATGCAATCAATTTCCCTCAAAAAGTAATTAGCCATTTTTTAATCCGGTATTAATTTTATATCTATGCACTTGACTCATACCGTAAATAATAGCTTAATATACTATAAATAATCGGTTGATATTAAATTGCTAAGTGAAAAATATATGAGTACGCAAAGACGAAGAAGGAGTAGTAACTCAAAGCGCAGAATGTTGGATAAATACCTGACCATAAAGTATTTATTAGTTTATTTTATATTCTCGGTAGGTCTCGCAATCTTATTTAATCTCTATCGTGATGAGACTATTCCGCTGAGGTCGCTCGCTGTCAAATCGGTAATGCATGGCTCTGTGCTGTTTGTTTTGATTTACGTTAGTATAAGAATTGCTAAAAACATGCTAAAAACTAAGAAGATAACTAAATAGTACAGCATTTATAATTAAAATCTACAACATATATAGCGTCAAGGTGCTCAGCAGTTAGGTACCAGCGGCACATACTTCGGTTCAGGGCTAGTTTAATTCATGCTTAAATCTAGGGTGCATAATTTGAAAGCAATGCATTTTATGCTACTTTTGAAAAAATTTTACTTAATGTATCAAAGAAATGGACTAAGCTTAAAAAGCTGTTGTCTTTGGTTAGTTGTAATAACAGGCATAATAGTTTCCAGCTCTTGCGCCAATATCAAAAAAGTACCATATTTTAAAAATGTTCCTGATACATTATCAAACAATAATCCATACAGTGTAGATCTAACCCCCTACTCCGAGCCTGTAATTCAGCCAAATGATATCATTAATATATCTATTCAGACGCTGGACGCGAAAGTAATTGATGCATTTCAAACAGGCGGGGGACTAAATGGTACACCAACAACTACCAGTGGATCATCCAGCTCAACAGGGACAAATGGCAATACGCCCGGTTACCTGGTTGACCAAAAAGGATATATAGATATGCCGCTAGTGGGCAAGGTGAAAATAGGAGGCCTCACCACTACTCAGGCCAGGGATATCATAGAGCAAAAGGCGACAGTTTATTACAAAGACCCGGTGGTAAACGTGCGTTTTGCAAATTTCACATTTACCTTACTGGGCGAAGTAAACCGCCCTGGTAGATATGTTGTTAATAATGAAAAAATTAGTTTGCTCGATGCCATAGGCATGGGTGGCGATCTTACTACATACGGAAAAAGATATAATGTAATGTTGGTGCGGGAAGAAAATGGAAAGAAAATATTTAGTCGTTATAACCTCAACTCAACCGATATATTTCAATCACCATATTATTACCTGCGTCAAAATGATGTGGTATATGTAGAGCCAAACAGGGCCAAAGCAAGATCTTCTACTGTAGATCAGACATCAGGAGTATATATTACATATTTTGTATCTGTTATTACGCTACTTTTAGCTGTCTCATCACGATTCCCGAATTTATAGAAATTTCATGCAAGAGAACAACCAAGCTTCTTTTACCGATAAGCAATGGCAAGAGAAGGAAAATAATATAAATATTAATAAAATAGTTGGTGCACTGCTTGCAAGCCTCCCCTGGTTTGTAGGCTGCCTCATCATATCTCTGATAGTAGCCTTTTTATATCTGCGGTATACGCCACCGGTATATGAGATAACAGCTCAAGTATTAATAAAAGATGATAAAGAGGAAGGCATGTCTAATGAGGCGCTGCTTCAAGACCTTGGTGTACAACCTAATTTGAAAAATCTCGCAAATGAGATGATCATTTTAAATAGCCGTAGGTTGATGATAGATGTGGTAGAAGATCTGCAATTGAATGTACATTATCTGATACCGGGCAGGCTTACAACTACTGAAGTATATAAAGAGAAGCCTTTTACCTTCAGCCTAAGCGATGCGGACAATGATTCGCTAAAAAAGACACATATATTAAAATTGAAGCCGCAAGGTAGCGACAGTTATAAAATACAAATTGATAAAAGGGAGTTTGCAGGCAGATGGGGAGATAGTATAACGCTTCCTATAGGAAAGGCGCTGCTTCAAAAAACAAACTACAAATTTGCAGAAAAAGAAAATGAATATACTGTAACTGTAGATCCGATAGACAAAGCAGTAAATAAATTTGTAAAAGCAGTATCTGTTACCTTGCCTAACAAAAGCTCCACAGTGCTTTTGCTTACCATGAAGGACCAGATACCTGACCGCGGGGTGGTGGCATTGAACAAATTAATAGAAGTATATCAGCAGGCAAACATAGATGACAAGAATGCAGTAGCCAACAATACTATGAACTTCATAGATTATAGGCTAAAAATTGTGACGGATGAATTATCGAATGTCGAAAAAACTATTGAGAGCTACAAAAAATCGACTGAAGGAATAGATATTCAGAAGCAGTCGCTGATGCTGTTGCAGAATACAAATGATATAGAACAGTCGATAACCCAGCAGGAAGTACAGCTGAGCATAATAGATGCCCTTGACGACTATATAAGAAACAGCAAAGACCCAAGGGCAGTACCAGCCAGCCTGGTGAACCAGGGAACTACTTTTTCGAACGTTATTCTTAACTACAACAATTTATTGATGCGTCGTGATCAACTTTTGCTTACGAGCACAGAAAGTAATCCTACCGTAGTAAGCATAAATGAGCAACTGGCAGCGTTGAAGCAAGACCTGCTTAATAGCCTTAGTGCAGTAAAAAAAGATTTAAATCTGCGTATTGCTGAAATGCGTAAGAAAGAAGGAAGCGTAACGGGTGAAATCAAAGAAATACCTACCAAAGAACGTATATTTCTTGAATATTCACGTCAGCAGGCAATTAAGCAGGAGCTTTATTTATTCCTTTTGAAAAGGCGTGAAGAAACTGCGATAGGAAAATCGACTACGATAGCCAATTCGAGAATAATAGAACCGGCAAGAACGATGGGCGGCCCATTTTCTCCAAAGCGCTCAATGATATTTTTAACTGCCTTCCTTGTGGGCATTCTGGCACCTGCGGTGGTAATATACCTGCGCGGCCTGCTGAACACACGTATTGGCAGCCGTGCGGACATAAATGAGCTTACAAGTCTTACAATAGCAGGCGAAATAGGTCATAGTGAAAATCAGGATACCCTGGTGGTGATGCCTGGCGCAAAAAGTGTTATTGCAGAACAGTTCAGGGCACTGCGTACCAATATTGAATTCCTGTTGGCAAAAGAGGATGAAAAGGTAATAATGCTTACCTCGAGTATGAGTGGTGAGGGGAAATCATTTGTTTCTTTGAACGTGGCAAGCACATTGGCATTGTCCGGCAAGCGGGTGGTACTTATGGAGCTAGATCTTCGTAAACCTAAAATATCTAAATATTTGGGCCTGGAAAACACCACAGGTTTTAGCAATTATGCCATTGGTCAGGCAGACTATAAGGATGTAATAATTCCTTCCGGCGTACAGGATAACTTTTTTATTATACCTTCAGGTCCTGTGCCACCCAACCCGTCAGAACTTATTATTTTACCGAAAATTGCTGAATTATTTGCCCAATTACGCAGGGATTTCGATTACATAGTTATTGATACTGCACCTATCGGTTTCGTGACCGATGCGCAGTTGCTGGCACGGTATGCAGATGCGGTACTGTATCTTGTGCGCCAAGGCTACACATACAAACAACAGATACAGCTTGCAGATGAACTGTACCGTACCCGTAAAATGCCAAAAATGAGCCTGATAGTAAATGATGTACAGGTGACAAGGGGCTACGGTTACGGCTATGGCTATTACAGTTACGGTTATGGCTACGGCTATGGTGCATATGGTGGTTATTTTGATGAGAAAAAGAATGCTAATATTTTTCAGAAATTTTTAAGTCGCTTCCAAAATAGAAAACAAGAATAATTAAAGCTATGGAAACATCTCAGCGCATTGCTGTTATAGGCCTGGGTTATGTAGGTCTGCCACTTGCAGTGGAATTTGCGAAACATTTTGCCGTAATAGGATTTGATATAAATGAAAAGCGAATAGCAGAACTGAGAGATGGACACGACCACACGCTGGAAGTAGAAAGCGATAGCTTAAAACAGGTTATTAGTGACGGTGTGCCAGCTGATGGCAAAACAGGGCTCCATTGTTCAAATAAGCTGGATGATCTTAAAAGTTGCAATTATTTTATAGTAACCGTTCCTACCCCGGTAGACAAAAATAATCGCCCTGACCTTACACCATTATATAAAGCGAGCGAAACAGTAGGGAAAGTGCTGAAAAAGGGTGATATCGTTGTGTATGAATCAACGGTATACCCGGGCGTAACTGAAGATGAATGCGTACCGGTGCTGGAAAAACATTCAGGATTAAAGTTTAATAAAGACTTTTTCTGTGGCTACTCGCCGGAACGTATAAATCCCGGTGACAAACTGCACACGGTAACTAAAATAAAAAAGGTGACTTCGGGCTCTACACCAGAAGCTGCCGATAAGGTAGATGCACTTTACCGTGCAGTAATAGTAGCGGGCACTCATAAAGCAAGCAGCATAAAAGTGGCTGAAGCCGCTAAGGTAATAGAGAATGCGCAGAGGGACATAAATATTGCCTTTGTTAATGAGCTGGCTAAAATATTCAATAAGCTAAATATAGACACGCACGAAGTGCTGGCAGCATCGGCAACTAAATGGAACTTTCTTCCCTTTAAGCCAGGCCTAGTAGGCGGACACTGTATCGGCGTAGACCCGTACTATCTGGCTCAGAAAGCACAGGAAGCCGGATATCACCCTGAAATTATACTTGCGGGCAGAAGATTAAATGACGGAATGGGATCTTATGTAGCGAATGAGGTTGTAAAACTAATGATACGCAATAGTGTACAGGTGAAGAACGCTAATGTGCTGCTGCTAGGCTTTACATTTAAAGAGAACTGCCCTGATGTACGTAACACCAAAGTGATTGATATAATTAATGAATTGCAATCATATGAGATAAACGTAACTGTTTATGACCCTTGGGCCAACCCCGCTGAAGTGGAACATGAATACGGTATAAAAACCCTGGATAAAGAGCCAGCTGGAAAAGAATATGATGCGGTGGTGCTGGCCGTAGCGCACAATGAATTTGTACAGGCCGACTGGAAAAAATGGCTGAAGAAGGGGGGAATAATATATGATATTAAAGGCTGCCTGGATAAAGAACAGGTGCATGCGCGCCTATAGCTCCATTAATTAAAACTGATTTGTATAGATTGAAGCCTCATGCCCATTCAGTTGCATAGCGCATAAAAAAATCTTCAGATTTTAATTTGTAAATACCTTATCTAAGTATATTTTTGTTTTAACATTGAGTAATATTATTACTCAATGTTGTGTGGATAATGGGACCCACAGTGGCGAAGCCATGTAAAATTGGCAAAAAGATTATCTCGTCCGTTTGATGCTTGAAGCGCTAATTTCTTCCAGAACACGTATTAAGTTATTGCTTAAATTCTTCTTAAACCCAAGAAGTACAGCCTATCTACGCGGGCTTGCGGAAGAATTTAATGAGAGCACAAATGCGATAAGGATTGAACTAAACAGGTTTGAAGGGGCGGGCATGCTGATAACAGAAAGCCAGGGCAATAAAAAGGTATACAAGGCAAATAATAACCACCCCTTATTTCTTGATCTGCAAAAAATAATATTAAAATATATAGGCATTGACCAAGTAATAGAGCTGATTATAAACAGAATGGGTTATTTGGAAAAAGTATACCTGATAGGAGACTATGCGGTAGGGAAAGATACCGGCATAATAGATTTTGTCTTTATAGGAAATATTAATAAAAGGTATTTATTGTACCTGGTTACTAAAGCAGAGACGCTAATATCGCGCAAAGTGCGCTTTATTACCTATAATAATGAAGAATGGGTAAAACAGGAGCCAAATTCCGGAAATTCTCTTTTACTATGGGAGGATAAACACAAACAACTACCAATAGTTGAGCAAGTATGATGAATGAACTGAGCCAGGAGAAATGGGATTATGAAATAAAGCCAAAGAGCAGGCTTTTTGAGCTTAACCTGCATGACGTATGGCATCATAGAGATCTGATACTGATGTTTGTGAAGAGAGATTTTACCTCTGTCTATAAACAAACCCTGCTGGGGCCATTATGGTTTTTCATTCAGCCATTGCTTACCACTATCATATTTACAATAGTATTTGGGCGTATTGCTAAAATACCAACAGACGGCATACCTCCTACTCTTTTTTACCTTGCCGGTATTACTATTTGGAACTATTTCTCGGATTGTCTGCAGGGTACTTCAGATACATTTATTAAAAATGCTGCTATATTCGGGAAGGTATATTTTCCACGTTTAACAACTCCCATTTCCATCGTTATATCCAATCTCTTCAAATTTGGTGTACAGATGGTTTTATTTCTGTCATTCTACTTTTACTACATTTCAAAATCTGCACCAATACACGCCAATACCGCATTGTTTTTACTACCGCTTCTGGTATTAGATATGGCGCTTATAGGGTTGGGAGCAGGAATGATAATAAGTGCACTTACGACGAAGTACAGGGATCTCCGATTTTTGGTGGCATTTGGGGTGCAGTTATTGATGTACGCAACCACCGTTATATACCCACTGTCCGCAATACCTCTAAAATATCGTTGGCTGGTGGAGCTCAATCCAATGACTTCGATTATTGAAACCTTTAAGTATGGCTTTTTGGGCGCCGGTACGTTCTCTGCCTCTTCGCTTGTCTTAAGTGGTGCGGTATCAGTAGTTATTTTTTTGCTTGGTGTTCTGACCTTTAATAAAGTTGAGAAGACTTTTATGGATACCGTATAATAAGTATTTAATACATGACTAAGGTTATAGAAGTACGTGATTTGAGTAAATTGTATCGACTGGGTGAAATAGGCACGGGTACAATAAGCCGTGATATAAACCAATGGTGGGCAAAAATGCGTGGCAAAGATGACCCTTATAAAAAAATAGGAGAACGCAATGATCGTACCTCTATTGGAAACTCGGAGTACGTATGGAGCCTGAAAGATATAAACTTTGATGTACATCAGGGCGATGTGCTGGGTATTATAGGAAAGAATGGGGCAGGAAAATCTACCCTGCTTAAAATACTTTCGCGAATTACGGCACCCACTACAGGGCACATACGTACAAAAGGCCGAATAGCAAGTCTTCTTGAAGTGGGTACGGGCTTTCATCCTGATTTGACAGGCAGGGAAAATATATACCTGAACGGCGCCATAATGGGTATGCGAAAAGCTGAAGTGAAAAAGAAATTTGATGATATAGTTGAATTTAGTGGAGTAGCCCGATATATAGATACACCGGTAAAAAGATATAGTAGTGGTATGTATGTACGTCTGGCCTTTGCAGTAGCTGCCCACCTGGAACCGGAAATACTAATAGTAGATGAAGTACTTGCAGTAGGTGATGCTGAATTTCAGAAGAAGTGTCTTGGCAAGATGAAAGATGTGACCGAAAAAGAGGGAAGAACAGTATTGTTTGTGAGTCATAATATGGGAGCGGTAGCGGAATTGTGTACAAAAGGTTTATTATTAGAACATGGTGAAGTTAAGGTAGAGGGAAATATTACAGAGACTGTAAATCAATATGTGCAGAATAATAAAAATCTAAAAAGCGAAGTAAATTTTGAAATAAGTACGGCCCCTGGAGATGAAAATGCGAAACTTTTATCAGTCAAAATTATTGGCAGTGAAAAAAATTATTTCATTAATGTTACCGATAAAATATGTATTGAAATTAAGTATTTAGATTTTAATGTTGAGCAAAAAAATACGGCTGTGATACATTTAAAAGATGTTCGTGGAAATGTATTGTTCGCATCGAGTGAATTTAATAATCCGAGTTGGTCAGAATATCATAAAGGTACGCCTTCAATTATTACTGCTAAATGTTACATACCGGGAAATTTTTTAGCAGAGGGTGAGTATTCAGTTTTGGCGGCAATAGTCTCTTATTCTCCCAATAAAGTACACGCACTGGTCGATGATATAATTGGTTTTTCAGTATCAGATTTGGAAATATATGGTCAACCCACAGTTAAAAATGGCACTTACGGAGTGTGGCCAGGACTGGTACGGCCGCTGTTGAAATGGGAGATTGAAAATATAGAATATTATGATTAGTAGACTGAGCTATTTAAGTAAAAAGCTTTTTAAAAAAAAAGATAGAAAGTCCAATTTTGAATTTACTAAGGATAAATCCAAATACAAAAATTATAATATAGGAGTAGGAACTTATGGTTCACCAATAATAAAAGATTGGGGTGATGGGGGAAAATTATATATAGGTAAATATTGTTCAATAGCAAATAACGTAACTATTTTACTTGGTGGCCAGCATAAAGTACACAGTATTTCAACATATCCCTTTTTTTCTATTAATTCCTTATTAAATAACGAGAATAATAAGTGCAGGGTCATAGATAGATTAACTAAGGGAGATGTACGGATCGGAAATGACGTTTGGCTTGGCGAGGGGGTCACAATATTATCTGGGGTATCAATTGGTGATGGTGCAATAATTGGAGCTAAGTGTGTAGTAGCCAAAAATATTCCTCCATATGCTATCGCAGTTGGCAACCCATTTAAAATATTAAAATATAGATTTACAGAAGCGCAGATAAATGCTCTATTAGAAATAAAGTGGTGGGATTGGGATTCGAGCAAGATTAAATTATTTGAAAATGATCTGATGTTAAATCAAATTGACGAATTTATACGGCAACATTTACCGAATAAAATATTTTAACATGCAAACTGAAATTCAAACACTTCAAGAAGAAGTTTTTTGTTTAAACTATGAATTAGAAACATTAACAGACAATTTACTTAGGAAAAGTGCAGAAAGATGGGTTCCAAAATTTCTATTTCCTCATACAGAACGTGAACATATTATACGTTACGAATTTGTAAGCAAATTGGTTAAAGATAAAAAAGTACTAGACATTGCTGGCGGCAGTGGGTATGGCACTTACATAATTGCTAACAGCGGATTAGCAAAAGAGGTAACAAGCTGTGATTTAAATGAAAAAGCAGTTCGATATGGCAACTTCAGATACCCACATCAGAATATAAAAAGATTAGTTGCAAATGCGGAAACGTATTGCAATGAGGATTATTTTGACTTAATTGTAAGTTTTGAAACAATAGAGCACTTGTCTTTATACAAAGATTTTCTTAGCAATATGAAGAAATCATTAAAAAATGATGGTTTTTTTATTGTTTCAACCCCGGTAGTTTTAAATACTACAACCCAATGTCATAATCAATATCATGTTATTGAATGGTCATATAAAGATTTTCACTCTCTTATATCAAAGTACTTTATCATAGACAAAGTATATTTTCAAGATATAAAATTTAATAATGTTTCTTCAAAAAGTGAGCTATTCTTTAATAAAATAAAGAAACGTCTTCTAAAGACTCGCAGAATACAGGACATTAGTAAGCCTTTAGAAAGCCGTATTGAAGAAGGCGATGGAGTGGAAACTAATTCAATATCATCCGGATATCAGATTTTTATTTGTAAGAAAAAATAAATGTAAGATAGGTTGTTACCAATGCTGGTGTCTATTATTATCCCAAATTACAATCATGCAAAATATTTGACAGAACGTATCGAGTCAATTATTAATCAAACTTATAAGAACATTGAGATAATAATATTGGATGATAATTCGCAAGATGACAGTTTAACGATAATTGGAAAATATTGCCAATATCCTAAAGTTGCTCATGTAATTTGTAATAAAAAAAATTCTGGGGCATTGTTTAAACAATGGTGGAAGGGGATACAATTAGCCAAAGGAGATTATATATGGATAGCTGAGAGCGATGACTATTCAAATCCAACTTTTATAGATCAATGCTTAAACATGTTTAATAGTAACAGCAATTTGTCGATGGTATTTTGTAATTCAACAATTGTTGAAGATAACGTTATAACCAATAACTATACAAATGATATAAAATTCATTAGTGATTGTTATCCAGGCAATGACATTATTGATTATTGGATTCTAAAGAACAACGGCCTCCGACCAGTTAATGCAAGTTCCGTAATATTTAAAAATAACAAAATATTTACTGTAAATAGTAAACTATTTCAAAAATTTAAATATTCTGGTGACAAATATTTTTGGTATAGCTTGTTATTAGATAATCAGATTGCATATATATCGGAGCCACTTAATTTTTATCGGAGACATAGGGAGTCCGCTACTTCAGTTATCTATGGTAATATAAAAAAGAACGATCGTTTTTTTGAAGATATTGTAATCTTAAATATTGTCAAACAAAAATTTTTGGATAATCGTATGCTTATAGAGGAGTTAAAGAAAAACCTTCTTAAAAAGCATATGATAAGATATAAAAAGCCTTATTCCATTATACAAAAAGTTAAGTCCTTGCTGTATTGCATTTTTGACATTCAGCAAATATATTAAAGCATGATTAATAAAAATAAAATTAAAGTAGCATATGTCTTTGATGTTTATCCCCAAGATTATCAAACATATATCGATTTATTAATAGAAGGGGTAAAAAATAATATAAGTATAGATCCTAGTATTTATGCGTTTAATGCTAAGCACAGTAATACGAAATCATTAAAATATAGTTTGATAGAAAGGGCTTATAATAAGGTAATAAATACTCTAAACTCAACTCCGTTACCTCTTTATATAAAGGAATTATATAAGGGAAAATTTGACATTATACATGTACAACATTCATACTTATTTAATAAGTTTTTTAATGTTTTTGATGATACAGTAAATGATGCAAAATTTGTTATAACGTTAAGAGGCGGGGACACATATATTAAACCATGGTTAGCTGACCGTTGGAAAATGCTTTATAAAAGATTTGGCAAGTCCTTGTTTTTTGTAACTGTGAGTGAGCATCAAAAATCTTATCTAATGAAATGGGGTGTTCCAGAAGAATATGTATACGTTATCCCAATATCACATAATAACACCGCTTTTATAGATATTGAACATCGTCAGAAAGATAAATTATTGAAGATTGCAAGTGTATTTAGGATGACTTGGGAAAAAAATATTCAAGGGAATTTATTATTTGTAAAAAAGCTTATAGAAAGAGGACTGGATGTTCAGTACGATATTTATGGAGATGGAGCTGATCTTGGCGAGGCATACTATTTAATTGACCGTTTCAAACTGCAAGATAATGTCAATATTATGGGAAAGGTGTCATACCAGGTATTGATGGAAAAACTCAAAAACTATCATTTCATCTTACAATTATCTGTTTCCGAAGCATTATCCTCAAGTATTTTAGAGGCGCAATCTTTTGGAATTCCAGCAATTGTCTCAGATTCAGATGGATTGCCTGAAGCAGTAATACCGGGGATCTCGGCAATTTGTCATCCATTTTGGGAAATAGATACAATTGTTGATGAAACAATAGATGTTTGGACACAAAAAGAAAAATATATTTCATTCTGCGAACGAAGTTTTGAGAACGCACAAAAATTTACCGTTGATAAAGAAGTTGAGCGGTTAGTTAATATGTATCAAGCACTAATGAAAATTTCATAGGGATATGTGTGGTATTTTAGGAGAGCTATGTAAAGACACTACTACAGATGAAGCAACTTTTAAAGGACTGCTGAATATGAGTCGTCACCGAGGCCCAGATGCTCAACAGATATGGGCCGAGGGGAAGGTTCGATTCGGATTTAACCGCCTGTCTATTCTGGATACGAGTATAAAAGGCATGCAACCGATTATTTCACCATCTGGCCGATTTGTAGTGATGTTGAATGGAGAAATATATAACTATAAACAACTACAAACAAAATATGGAATAAAAAATGAGCGTTTAAGGTCAGGGAGCGATGCAGAAGTAGTTGCGCAGCTTACTGAAATAGTTGACAAGCTTGAATTACCCAGGTTATTGAATGGGATGTTTGCGTTTGCTCTTTACGATAAGGTTACCAAAGAATTAGTGCTTGCAAGAGATTTTGCCGGTATAAAGCCATTATTTTATGGTAAAAGTGAAAATTCGGTAGTATTTGCTTCTCAATTTGATCAAGTATTTACACACCCATCATTTAAGAGAAATTTAAAAATTAGTAAAAATGGTTTAAAGGATTATATGACATTGGGCTTCATGCAAGCACCGAATACAGTTTTTGAAAATGTATATCAAGTCAAACCTGGAGAAGTCATTTTATTCACAAGCAAGCTAGATGGAAAAAATATTCAAGATCAATTCTATTCTGCATTTGATGGATCAAAAAAATATAATGAAACAGATAAGAAGACTGCAGAAGTATTTCGGAATACCTTTACAGAAGTAATAAGGGAGCAATTGGTATCAGATGTCCCTTTATCGTCATTTTTATCCGGAGGTATTGACTCTCCATTAGTTACTGCTATTGCCCATTTATATAAGCCAGACATTAAGGCGTTTACATTTAATGTTAACGCCCCCCATTTATCTGAATTAGAACAAGCGCGCTTATATAGTAAAAGTATCGACGTCAAATTAGTCGAGGAAACTTTGTATCCTAGTTCAGTAATCAAGTTATGCGACGAGCATTTCAATGCATATTCAGAACCCTTTGGCGATCCAAGCTCATTGCCAACTTATATTTTAACTAAACTCGCTAGGAAATATTCGACGGTAATGCTATCTGGAGACGGTGGAGATGAGTTGTTCTGGGGATACCCGAGGTTTATGGGCGTTTGTGATTATGGAAATTACTTTAAGTATCCTAGGCCTATAAGGAAAGTTCTTGCGTCCGCCAGACGTCTTAAAGGAGACAATGTTAGTTATGGCGTTAGCGCTTTTGCAACAATTGGAGAATGGCAATTGAATAAGCACACGCATTTGTCGCTCAATTTTATTAATAAGATATTTGGTAAAATAGAACATAGTGCTGAGGTACTCAATCTTTATTCATTTGATAGAAGAAAATATAATAATAGCGACTTGCTAAATTGGTTGCGATGGAATGAATTTTATTCGCACCTGCAAAGAGTTTTGATTAAAGTTGATAGGGCTAGCATGTTTAATAGTTTGGAAGTAAGGGTGCCTTTTTTGGATAGAAGAGTAATCAATCTGTCATGGCAAATAAATCCTGAACTTGTTGAGAAGCATAGAGAGCCTAAGAGTATTTTGAAAAATGCTATGTTAAGTTTTTATCCGAAGGACGTAATATATAAATCGAAAAAAGGATTCTCCATTCCATTTGAATCTTATTTAGCAAATGAATTGAGAAGTGATTTATCCAGATTAATTTTTGAAAATAAACTTTTCGGCAGCGAATATTACGACGAAAAACTTTTAAGGGAATATGTAAGTAACTATATTAACCTTGGCCAAGGTAGTGGCTGGGGAGTATGGATTATTTATGCTCTCCAAAAATGGGCACTGAATTATAACTTAATATGATTAGTGGAAATATTCTGTATAGTTTATTGAAATTCCAAATGACTATTTCCAAATGGACATAGCTAGAATTACAGGTAAGGCTAGTGCATTATTGACGCTTCGGAAGGTTTGGGCGGGTGTGCTAAACTTATTTGTAATTTCTTATCTGGCCAGAATCTTAACCAAGGCTGATTTCGGGCTAATGTCTATATCATGGTCGCTTATCCTGATCATTGATAACTTAGGCCCCAGCAGTATTGGTGATTTTCTTGTGTATAAGCGAAATAATAGCGATGAGATAATTAATAGTGCTTTTTGGTTAAATCTATTTTTAATTATTGTAATAGGGACAATAATTGTTTTATTAGCCCCTTTTTGGGCCAATTATTATAATAATGATGCTATAAAATACCTCATCTATATTCTTGCGATTGGGCTTATCGGTAAGATATTCGAAATTATACCTACGGCCATCCTTAAAAACAAGCTGGATTATAAGCCAATAATAATTATTCAAACAATAACAGGAACATTATCGCAAATATCACAATTGGCTTTAGCTATTATAGGGCTTGGTGTTTATAGCCTGGCCATACCATATGCTATTTTTCAAACTATAATTGGTATTTATCTTTTTATAAAAGTTAAGCCCAGCATCAAGCTTAACTTTGGAATATTTCATTGGAAGGAAATTTTAAATTACATACGCTATCTAGTAGGCAGTAAATTATTGTTACGTATATCAATGGATGGAGATAGCCTCATAATGGGAAAAACATTGGGTATTATTGCAGTGGGGGTTTATAATATTTCAGGCAATTTATCTAATCTGTTTAATCAGAACCTGATGCCGATTCTGGAAGATGTAAGCTTACCTGTATTTTCAAGGTATAATTTGCAAAGAACTGTATTAAGAAAACAGTATTTGTACGTTACCAGACTTATCTCCTTATTCCTTACACCTGTATATTTTATACTAATTGTTTTTGCGCCTATAATTATTAACTCACTTTATGGCAATAAGTGGGATGATGCTGTTTTACCTTTACAAATCCTATGTGTTTTTTCGCTGATAAGAAGTATTAGCTATCCTACCTCTACTTTATACAATGCCTTGGGGAAGCCTAAAATCGAATTTTATTTTACACTGATATTTACACCACTCTTTCTGCTATTTGTATGGCTATTTTCATTAAAAGGATTGGTAGTGGCATGTATTACAATTACAGTGCTTAGAATAATCAGCTCCACCTATCATATAGTAAGGGCCGGAAATCTTGTTAATCTTTCATTGGTTGATTTTATAAAAGAAATCAGGCATTTAATCATTCCAAATATTCTGGTATCCGCTTTATATGTCAGCATATTGCAGTTTATACATAACCTGAATGTAAAGTATCTCATGATGCTATTCTACATTCCCATTACATACTTTATTACGTATAAGCTGTATAAGAAAAACATTTTAAAGGATTATCTTCTCATTTTTAGACTCTTCCCGCGTCTCAATTTCATACGAGTGCGACTTAGCGCATAGGGTTACCAACTAAAAAAATAATGAAAATATTAATAACAGGTGCAGCAGGTTTTATCGGATCGCACCTTTCTGAATATTATTTAAAGGAAGGCGTAGACGTATATGGCATAGATAATTTTGATGACTTCTATCCATTGGCTGTTAAACTGAAAAATATAGAACCGTTTATTAATTGCGCTAATTTTCATTTTACGGAATTGGATATTACAGATTATAACCAATTCAACAAACTCAATAATATTTCTTTCGATATTGTATTCCACCTGGCGGCTAAGGCAGGCGTCAGACCATCAATTGAAGCACCACAGAAATATTTGAATACGAATGTGACCGGCACACTAAACATACTGGAGTATATGCGCGCCAATAGCTGTAAGAAGTTGGTATTTGCATCATCATCATCAGTATATGGCAATTGTAAAACAATTCCTTTTGCAGAGCATACACTTACAGATGAGCCTATATCGCCTTATGCATTTTCCAAAAAATCTTGTGAATTGCTTAATTATAACTACCACCATTTATATGGAATAGATATACTAAATCTGAGATTTTTTACGGTATATGGACCTAAGCAGCGGCCAGACCTTGCCATTCATAAGTTTATTAAAAAGATAGCAAACAATGAGCCTATTGAAATGTACGGCGATGGGCTGAGTGCCCGAGACTACACTTTTATAGACGACACTATAAACGGAGTAGTAAAAGCCGGTGAATATATTTTGAAAAATGAAGGTGTCTACGACACAATAAATCTTGGTAATAGTACACCTGTTAAGTTAGCAGATTTAATTAGTGCTATTGAAAAGATAGTTGATAAGAAGATATCAGTAATAAAAAAAGAAATGCAGGAAGGAGATGTGGATATTACCTACGCTGATATAGATAAAGCCCATATAATGCTTGGGTACTCGCCAAAAACAAAACTGGAAGATGGACTTAAGAAATTCTATAACTGGTACATGGCAGAATCCACAATTACTGTATAAAGTATGACGAAGAAAGGAAAGCGAATTAGACTACTATTAACTATACCTAATTTTGATACTGCAGGCAGTGGTAAGGTATTGTACGATCTTGCATATGGGCTCGACAAAGATATTTTTGAAGTAGAGATAGCATGTTCAAGCAATAAAGGAAAGTTTTTTAGAATAATAGAATCACTCGGTCTAAAAATACACATTGTTAAAACTACCACAGATTATAGACCGTTTAGTTCTCTACCATTTAGGATATTAAGGATAGCAAATTTTTTTAGAAAGAATAAGTTTGATATTATTCATTCATGGCATTGGAGCTCTGATTGGACAGAGGCCCTCGCTGCACGTCTGGCGGGTGCGAAATGGGTGTATACAAAAAAGGCTATGTCATGGGGAAGTCCACGTAGCTGGAAGATGAGATCAAGATTATCCACGTTTATTACAACGATTAATCCGGACATGGAACCCGCATATTTCAAGGGGTATAAAAATGTACGTTTGTTGCCACTGGGATTAGATACTGACTACTATTATCGGCAAGAGAAAAAATATAGCCATGAAGATCTCAGTTATACCAAAGAAGACTTTGTGGTAATAAGCGTAGTAAACCTCATAAAGGTGAAAGGACTTGAGGTGCTTATCGATGCAATGAAGATGATAGATGATAAGCGAGTGAAGTTGCTGATAGTAGGAAACTATGATTCTGACTATGGCAGAGGTATTCGCCAGAAAATAATCGATGAATCACTGTCTGATAGAATAACAATGACAGGAAAGGTATTGGATGTACGACAGTACCTGGCCTTGGGAGACGTATTTGTAATACCTACAAATGTAAATTGGGAAGGCATGCCTATGGCACCGGTTGAGGCTATGTCATCAGGGCGAATAGTGATAGGGACCAATACTACCGGTGTTAATTATATATTAGAGGGTTTCGAAACATTATTAGTTCCACCGAATGACCCAGCGGCTATTGCGCAGAAGATAATGCAGGTAAAAGCTATGAGTGCGGATGAAAAGCAACAGCTTGAGCTTAAGATCAGAGATAAAGTGTGCAGAGAATATTCGATAAACGCGTTTGCACATAACTATGGCAATCTCTACAAAGAAATTTTATAGTGCCTGACATTAGCATTATACTACCGGTATATAATGGTGAAGATACCGTAGCTAATACAATAGACAGCCTGCTGCAGCAAACGTACCACGATTTTGAACTGCTGATATGTATAGACGGCACTAATGACAGATCGGAAGAGATAGTGAAGGGCTTCGGTGACAGCAGGATAAGGATTTTTAAAAACGAAAAGAATTTAGGCCTAGGTAGAACGTTAAACCGGCTTGTATATAATACCGATACGGATACAAAATACATAGCGATGGCAGAGCAGGATGATTTTTATTACCCTGAAAGACTCCAGCAACAGTATGAATATATGGAGGCAAATGTCGATTGCGGCTTGGTAAGTGGCATAGCAGAGCACTATGATGGAGAAAAAATAACATTTTCCTTCCCTGGTATATTGGCAAACGGAAAAAACTATCCTGACGATTTAAGAGAAAACTTTCTGCTGAATTACAGGTATATGGTAAGGGTGGCTAACTCTTGTATGATGTTTCGCAAAAAAGTGCATGTAGATAATGGTTTTTATTTTTCAATGCACTACCCCAGTATAAGCGTAGATTGGAGTTATATACTTCGATTTTCATTGGTAAGCAAAATAAAGGGATTAAATATCCCGCTGGTTAGGCTAGACAGAAGGAATAATAGAAAATCCCTGACTACACAGAACACTAAAAAATATCTTGCGTCGAGGGAACTGCTGCGTTCATTTTATTACGAGCACAAACATTTAATATCACCAAAGGATTATAAGACTGCCCTTACTTCCGAATATTTGTTGGAGCTTTCGAGTATGCGTTTTTATAAAAGGGCAATATACTTCTGGATATATTTTTTAAAGAATCCGACGGACAACAGATGGTATCAGTATGCAAAAAAACAATTCAGACGAGGATAACTAATACGTAAGCAGCACAATAGGATGTACACCAGCGCAACACATATTGATAGTAAGTTGATGATCCCAACAGATGTGAGACAGCAAGATATGGTTGCTGAGCTGGATAGAGAAGCTATATGTATATGGGCTGCCTTTGGCTTTATGCTGAATTGCGATACTTTTTTTAAAGATGTAAAATGGAATAAGCCCCAAACTGCAGACTGGTACTATAAGCCTGAAAACATATCGTTCGACGCGAGTGTTGAAAAATTTGCAGCAGTATTTGAAAGCGTCATTTCGTCACAGATAGCTGACAAAGATATTATGCTTGCATTGTCTGGGGGGCTGGATAGCCGTACGCTGGCAGCTGCAGTGCATAGATTGGGAGGCAAAGCATTTACCTATAGCTATAAATTTCATAATGGCGCTGATGAAACCAAATATGGTAAGGCTATGGCTAAAATAGCTGGATGGGAATTTGAAGAATATACCATTCCTAAAGGCTATTTGTGGAATAAAATAGATGAATTAGCTGAGATCAATCGATGCTATTCAGAGTTTACACATGCGCGCCAGATGGCCGTAATGGATAAAGTTGCTCCGCACGGCAATTTATTTCTCCTCGGGCATTTAGGAGATTTAGTATATGATGGCATGGGCTTGGATAATAATATCCCTGAGCAAGAGCTACGCGAAATAATAATAAAAAAAATGCTGAAGAAGGGTGGCTTTGAGCTTGGCCAAGACCTTTGGAATGCATGGACACTGGAAGGCGATTTTAAAATATACCTTGAACAACGTGTAGGTGAGCTATTATCTGCTATTAAAATAGACAACGTAAATGCGCGGGCCAAGGCATTTAAATCTATGTATTGGGTAACACGCTGGACAAATGTAAATCTGCAGGTGTTTTCGCATTACCACCCAATAGCCCTGCCGTACTACGACGAACGTATTTGTAAATTGGTATGTGAAACACCGGAAATATATCTGCGTGACAGGAAAATACAAATTGAATACTTAAAGCGCTATGCACCTGCTATGGCAAAAATACCCTGGCAGGACAAAGAGCCCTACAATCTTTTTAACCACGGTAATCATCTGAGCTGGAGACATATGCCATGGCGCGTGACAAATAAAGCAAAGCGTGTGGCAGCAGAAAAGCTGATGGGTAATAAACATGTGATGAGGAATTGGGAAATACAATTTGAGGGGGATGAAAATGATAAACAACTAAGGTCGTATCTGTTTGACAATGCCGATTTAAAAAATGAAATTCCCGAATCACTGATCAATAAATACTACAATAATTTTAAAACAAAGGATGCTGTGTACAATAGTCATCCTGTTAGTATGTTGCTAACATTTTCGGCCTTCTTAAAAAGGCAAAGGAAACTAAAGCAACTTATATAAAGCATGCCGAAAATAGCCATTTACGCTGCAGACATTCCTTCTACAACATTTATTGAACGACTAATAACGGGTCTGGCGAGTGATGGAAATGAAGTGTACGTATTTGGCAAGCAAAAAGGCGATATAAGCTATTCATCGGGCATTAAAGTGGTGGCTTACAAAAATAATATCTCTAAAGGCTGGCAGTATATAAAATATTATGCGCTATTGTTGTTAAAGAAGCCAGGTCAATTAAGGAGGCTGAAACAAATTTTTTCTGAAGGGGATAAATTAAGTTATAGACATAAGTTAAGTATCAGCATGCCGGTCTTATATCATAAGCCGGATGTTTTTCATATACAATGGGCTAAAGCTGTGGATGACTGGATGTGGGTAAAAGAGTTTGGAATTAAGATCGTATTGAGCCTTCGTGGGACGCATATAAACTATTCGCCGGTTACAGTGCCGGGTCTGGCAGATATCTACCGTAGGAATTTTCCTAACATTGACGGCTTCCATGCGGTCTGCAATGCTATAGCACGGAAGGCAGAAGCGTATGGCGCAACCAATATTAAAACCGTTTACTCTGGCCTTAACATTGCTGAGTACGATTTCGGCTCGACCGAAAAAAAAGAGAATACGCTTAATATTTTAAGTATTGGTCGCTGGCATTGGGTGAAGGGGTATGACTATGCGCTTAACGGCATGCAAGTGCTTAAAGAAAAAGGAATATCATTTCACTATACTATAATTGGCGGCAGTGAAACAGAGGAGGCGCTATTTAATATAGTAGACACCGGCTTGCAAAAACATATTTCATTCATGCGCTTAATGCCACATGCTGCGTTGAAAGAATATATGCACGCGGCAGATATTCTATTGCTTCCAAGCATTGAAGAAGGAATAGCCAATGTGGTGCTAGAGGCAATGGCGTATGGAACTATCGTTATTGCAACAAATTGCGGGGGCATGAGTGAGGCAATTACAGACGGGGAAAATGGCTTCCTGGTGCCGATAAGAAATAGTGAAGCAATAGCTGAAAAGCTAATAGAAGTAGCGATGCTTAGTGACGCAGAGAAAAAGCTAATTAGAAAGAAAGCAAGAAAAACAATAGAAGAAAAGTTTAGAGCAGATAGCATGATAGAGGGCATGAAGAACCTTTATCGTGCAGTTTTGACCTGATATGCAACAGAGAATAGGCATAGTGTTAAATAATGTTCCGGCCTACTCCGAAACTTTTCTCCTTAATAAGATTAATGGATTAATAGAAAGGGGAGCACGTGTAACGATATTTGCTGAAAAGTCGGGGCATGCTTTCCCTATGCATTGGAATGTTATTAGCCCATTTAAACTACCTTCAAATGGATTGCTTCGTAACTTATTTGTAGCGGCAGGCATGATGAGAATGGCACTAAGCTGTTCTAAAAAAAGTTATAAATTTTTTAAGCTGGAAAAAATTGCAGGGAGAAGCAGCAAAACTGCTTTGGAAAACCTGTATATAAATGGGCATATCATAGCTAGAGAGCTTGATTGGTTGCATTATGGTTTTGCAACAGTAGCTGTAAGAAGAGAGAATGTTGCTAAAGCAATCGGGGCGAGAATGGCAGTAAGTCTTAGAGGATATGATATAGCTGTCTACCCTTTGAAAAATAAAGATTGTTATAATTTGCTGTGGAGTAATGTTGATAAAATACATAGCATATCGGACGATCTTGTTCGCAGAGCATATGATTTGGGCTTGCCAATAAACAAGCGAATAGTTAAAATAATGCCAGCTATCGATATTGATAAATTCAGTGTTCAATCCAGGGGCTCAAAGAATACTGAATTGAATATTCTAACCATAGCCCGACTAAGCTGGATAAAAGGGCTGCAGTACGCGCTACAAGCAATGAAGTTGCTTAAGGACAAAAAAATTCCTTTTAAATATACCATTGTTGGTGATGGACCTGAAATGGAGTGCTTATTATTTGCTGCTCATCAGTTTGGTATAAAAGAGCATGTAGTATTTGCCGGTAAAGTAAAGGCTAATGATGTGCCGGCATATATGGCGTCACATACAGTGTACTTACAGCCAAGCCTTCAGGAGGGTTTCTGTAATGCTGCGTTGGAAGCGCAAGCCGCGGGATTGCTGACGATAGTAACGGATGGTGGGGCGCTGAAAGAAAATGTAATAGATAATGAAACTGGCTGGGTTATAAACAGACGTGATCCACTCGCAATAGCGACCGCAATACAAAAAGTTGCTGCAATGGCAGAAAGCGAACGACAGTGGATAATTAACAACGCGTGCCAACGTGTGCGGCGGGAATTTGCAATAGAAAAGCAACTTTCCGCTTTCGAAGCATTTTATGATTAAGATACATTACCCGGAACAATTTTTTGATGCAACCGATAGGGGCAGTTGGATGGAGTTGCTGAGAAGCAAAGATAGATTCCTGGGTGGACGCGGAGCCGCCGAGGATGCATTGCTACATGAGGAAATAGAGTGGGTAGACTCTCCGAAAGAATCTGATATGCTGGTGCTGCCTATGGACTGGCTATATTATTACCAACGTAAAATGCAAGATAAAGTACTGGCATGGGCCAATGAATGGAAAGGGAAGAAGTCAGTAATATCACAATCAAGTGGAGACCATGGTATAACAGTGACAGAAGGCATATGGCAATTTCGCCCCAATATTTATGCTTCAAGAAGCAGCAAATATCAACTGGCTGTACCACCGTTTTTTCCCGATCCAATGGCGACAATATTTCAGCAATCTGAAATATCTGTAAGGCCATATAATGAAACACCTACTGTCGGCTTTTGTGGTCAGAGCATTAGTACGCTCTCAAAGCGTATTAAGGATATTTTGAGGGTTCTTTATTTTAATGCGCTTAGCTTCCTCGGACTAAGCTATCTCGATAAGCATAAGGTAATGAGCACTTCTCACCTCAGAGAGAAAGTACTACGTACTATAGAACAAAGTGACTTGCAAACCAATTTTATACGCAGAGAAAAGTATAGAGCCGGTGCAAGCACGTCTGAGCAGCGAATAAAGACTACGAAAGAATATTTTGAAAATCAGCGCGACAGTGACTACATAGTATGCGTGCGCGGCGGCGGCAATTTCTCCGTTCGCTTTTATGAGACATTGGCTATGGGCAGAATTCCCATTTTTGTAAATACAGATTGTAAGCTTCCGCTTGCAGATGAAATAGAATGGAGCAAGCATGCCGTGTGGATAGAGGAAGATGAAATGGATAACATACCCGAGGCTATAATGGTCTTCCACAAAAAGTTGGGTGAAGACGGTTTTAAGGCACTGCAGCAACATAACAGAAAACTTTGGGAAGCCAATATGACTATTGGTAGTTTTTATCCGCAGGCATTAAAAGGAATACTGGCGGTATCATGATTTTTAGATATCTGAAATATGTGAGCCCCATATGGTATTTCAATCTCAGACCTAAAAAAGATTATCAATATTTTCCTACAAAGGAGCAGCTCGTTGCAACTGGGGTAGCTATTGAGGTGGATAAAGAATATATTTCTGAAGAAGCACGTAGACGGGACATGGCGTGGAAAGCTTTTGCACAAGGTTGGGTGGCAAATGGTGCGGCAACGAATGGAATGGATGTATGGGAGGAGGTGAAACTACCTGTGGCGGATGAATATAGGTTTATAAGAAAATATTACAGCCCGGTATGGTGTAGTTACATTCTTGCTTTAAGATTGCTGGGCTTTAAAAACCCGGTGAAGGAAATAAAGGGGTATCTGAAGAGCCGGAATGTAAAGAGAGATAATATCTACGCAAATCCCCTGCCTTCAAAAAAAACTACTGCTACTCATACCGGAGTTGCGCAGCATAAAATTTCCATTATCATACCTACGCTTAACAGGTATCAGTACCTGAAGGATGTACTGGATGATGTAGGCAAACAAACCTATCAAAATTTCGAAGTAATAGTAGTTGATCAGTCAGAACCGTTCAATGCAGATTTTTATAAGCAATGGAACTATGACCTAAAGGCGTTACCTCAACAGGAGAAAGCACTATGGCTGGCAAGAAATACTGCTATAAAAATGTCTACAGGCGATCTCATATTATTGTTCGACGATGACTCACGTGTAGAGGCGGATTGGATAGAACAACATATACAATGTCTGTATAACTACAACGCTGATATTTCATCGGGGGTATCCATTTCAAAAGTGGGGGATAAGGTGCCTGAGAATTATAAATACTTCCGCTGGTCTGATCAGGTTGATACAGGAAATGTGATGGTGAGAAGGCATGTGTTTGAGCAACTTGGTTTATTTGACAGACAGTTCGAGAAACAACGTATGGGCGATGGCGAGTTTGGACTCAGGGCGTACCTTGCCGGTTATAGGAATATCAGTAATCCTCTTGCACAGCGCCTGCATTTAAAAGTAGGAGAGGGAGGGCTGCGCCAGATGGGTAGCTGGGACGCGTTCAGGACAAAAAATCTTACAGATCCGCGCCCCATACCAAGTGTACTTTATTTATTCCGGAAATATTACGGAGATCGGCTTGCAAAAAAAGCTTTGCTTATTGAATTGCCTGGCTCTATTGTGCCTTATAAATACAAAGGCAATAAAAAGAAACTAATGTTGGGAAGCCTGGTAGCAATCTTACTGTCTCCCGTGATACTATTGCAGGTGATACGCTCGTGGAGAAAGGCAAGTGAGATGCTAAAGGAAGGAGCGAAAATCGAACGTTTATGAAAGTGCTGCATGTAATAGATACTTTAAATATTGGCGGGGCAGAAAGAGTATTTCTGGATATTACCTCTCTTTTGGCAGAAGCGAATATTAAGGTAGGTGCATTACTTTATTACAATCAGGGGCCATGGATAGAACAGCTGGACAAAAGAGTAGAGCTGAACATTCTGAATCGAAAGAATAAATACTCGTTAAAGGAACTTTATAAAACGTATAAAGTATGTAGTCGCTACGATATTATTCATGCACACATGTCGTACTGCTATACTTACATTACATTGTCCAGGCTTTTATTTGGAGGTAAATACAAAGTTATATTTCATGATCATAATGGTGATCACGATGCATTTGGTTCAGAAATAGGCCTCGGCCTGAAGTATATGTTTCGCCCTCATTATTATATAGGTGTAAGCAAAAAATTGGAACAATGGGCGGTGAGCGACTTAAAGGTACCCGAAAAATATGCCTACACTCTTATTAATATCATTAAACCAAATTCCCAGATAAAATACCAACCTAAACCCGGCTTAAAAAAAGCTTTTATAGTGTCTAATTTCAGATCAACAAAAAATCTGGAGTTCGGTATTGAATTGTTCGACAACTTAGATTGGTCGCTCACTATGTTTGGGAACTGCATAGAACCCACTTATTATAAAGAAATTTTACAACTGGCAGCAAAACACCCGAACATCACCATACGCGAAGGTGTTTCTGACTTTACAAATGTCTACAACGATTTTGGATTGGCCATACATTGTGCCAAATCAGAATCAGGCCCACTCGTGTTGCTGGAGTATCTTGCTTATGGTATTCCCTTCGTCGCATACCAGACGGGTGAAATAGCAGACATAGTGCAAAGGGATTTACCCGAATGTTTTTTGAAAACATTTAATACGAATGCCTGGATACAAAAAATTACAACCATTCAAAATGATGAAGAGCTGCCTGCAAAGCTTAAAGAGGTTTTTAGCAGGCACTTTAGCAGTAAAGCTTACTTGAAAGAATGTCTAAAAATATACGAAGAGATAAATTAGTAGTTGTATCGGATAGTGCTGTGTATAAAGAGCCGGACGGAACCTATTCCGCTTTTGAGCCGGTGGTAAGAGAACTGGAGGCACTGTGTGAAATATTTGATGAAATAGTATGGCTTGGCAGTATTACTAAATCACGCAAGCTGGCACTGGCTGTACCGAAGAATAAAAAGATAAAAATTGTACCCTTACCAGCCACCACACGTTCTACATCGTTCTTCAATAAGCTGTATATAATACTCAATTATCCGGTATTCATTTTCAAAATTCTTAAGCACATTAATAAAGCAAAATACGTTCATAGTCGCGCGCCCTCACACCCGGCCATGATAACGATAGTGTTTTCCTTATTTGACCGTAAAAGGAGATATTGGCACAAATATGCTGGCAATTGGGCTGAAGTGAACCCGCCCCTGGGTTATAAATGGCAGCGCAGTTTGCTGAAAAGAGCGCATTACGACAACATAAAGGTAACAGTGAACGGATCATGGGGAGATAGAAACCACGTATATGCTTTTGAAAACCCATGCCTATATGAAAGTGAAAGGGTAGCAGCCGCTGAAAATGCTGCGCAAAAAGACTACAATGGGGAGCTGACCATGATATATGTTGGCACTATTGAATATCCTCATAAAGGTATTTTGCAGATACTGGACGCTATTGAACAAGGCCTTGTGCCAGACAGAATAAAAACATTTTATATAGTAGGCAATGGCGTACTAAAAAGTATGATAGAAGAGAGGATAGCCAATATAAAAAATGTACAAGTAGTTTTGCTTGGGCATATGAATCGTGCGCAGCTGGACGAATACTACAGAAAAAGCCATATCATCATATTGCCTACAGTGGCGTCTGAAGGCTTTCCAAAGGTTATAGCAGAAGGTGCTGCATATGGGTGTATACCGGCAGTTACTGGTATATCAGCATTATCTCAATATATTAAAGATGGTGACAATGGTGTAGTAATAGACAGTCAAGCACCGGAAGATATAAGCAAAGCCTTGCATAAGTTGCTGGACAATCCTGAAATAAAGAAGATAAGTAACAATGCGGTAGAGATGGGTAAAAAATTTACCTATGAATATTATACAAAACGTATAAATGAAGAGATTTTTTTTGAAGCAGATAATAACCTGCAATAACTTTGAAGTATGCTGAAGAGAATAGCTAAGGGAAATGTATACTTCTGGCTTGCCGTGCATGTGGCGCTTGGTGTAATGGCAAGCGTATTTGCCATGGGCATTTGCGTCTGGATATACATTTTGTTTCTTAGCACTATAATGCAGTTGCTTACCACCCGGCAATTCAACAATAGCATACATTATTTTCTATGTTACTTCCTGGGCATAGAGGTGTTTACCCGTATACTGAAGCTGACGCCTTACATGCCGCTGGAGGCTGGTAAATATTTATCCATATTCTTTCTATTGCTGGGTCTCTTATTTAAGGTTAATAATACCGGCAAATTCAAGCCTAATAAGATAGGTCTCTTCATTGTGCTTTTATCGTTGCCTTCCCTTATAATGATAAAAGAAAACTTTTGGGAGAGCCTGGTGTTTGACTGGGCTGGTATTGCCGCGCTTGGGTTATATGTAATGTATTTCAGCAATTTTATTTTTGATAAGACAGAGCTGAACAGGATGCTGCGGCTGATAATGTACCCCTTGCTTACTGTTAGCGTGTATTTGCTTATACGTACACCGTCCCTGTCAGAAATGGAGTTTTCCCTCAGCGCCAATTTCGATGCGTCGGGTGGCTTTGGTCCCAACCAGGTCGCCTCTATGTTTGGCATGGGTATATTTCTCGCTACCACTACTCTTTTACTTAACTATAGACCTTTCAAGGAACGCTGGGTGGAAGTAGTGTTGCTGTTCTTATTTGTGTTTAGAGGGCTGCTTACATCTACGCGCGGCGGTATATTCTCAGGCGTAATGTCAATAGTGCCGGTATTTATGTTTGGCCGTGTAAGTAAGGCTTCGCCTTTAAGAAAGTTTACCATGCTTGTACTTTGTGGCATTGGTGCTTTCATTGTGTTCAGGTATGTTAATGTGGCTTCCGGCAATACGCTTGCTGAACGCTACGAAGGGGACACATGGGAAACAAGCACGGGATATAGAGAGAGAAACCTTGAATCAATTACGACAGGGCGTAGCGATCTTATTGAGCAGGAATTGCTAATATTTACTGAGCATCCTTTCTTCGGCGTAGGTCCTGGTCAGGCAGCATATATGTGGGATATCGATTTTACAAATGCATCTCATACTGAGTTTACACGCCTGCTGGCTGAGCACGGTATATTTGGTGCAGTCATTTGCATTATACTCATTAGCAGCATGTACTTTGTATGGGTGCGACGATTCAGATATATTAAATATGGATATGCTTATTATCTAAATCTTGCTTTTTTAATATTTTCCCTTTCCATGAGTACGCATGCCGCTATGAGAACGATGATCACACCTTTCTTCTTCGGCTTTGCGTATGCAAGATTCAAAACGCTTAAGGTTTCGCAAGAAGTTCAGCAGGAGGCAGTGGAAACATACGAAATAGCTGCAGCATAGCTTTAAAATTCAATGTGCGGTATTTGTGGTATTTATAATAAGAGATCAGCGGCTGATGTGACAATGGCTGCCGGTAGAAAGGCCTTGGCTACACTTGTTCATCGTGGACCGGATGATGAAGGTTTTTATCATAATGAGCATATTTTTTTAGGACATAGGCGACTTAGTATTATAGATACCTCTGCTAATGGCCGACAACCAATGACAAGTAATAATGGCCGGTATATTTGCATCTTTAATGGAGAGCTATACAATTATCAGCAGTACCGAGATATGCTAATCGCCAAAGGCTATTCTTTCAATGGCCATTCGGACAGCGAGGTTATCCCAAATCTGTACCAGGAATTCGGCATTGAATTCCTGAATATGATAAAAGGAATATTTGCCATAGCTATTTATGATTTGCAGGAAGATGTGGTATTGCTAATACGGGACAGATTAGGTGTAAAACCTTTATATTACCATGCACAGAACGAGTATCTTTCTTTCGGCAGTGAATTGAAAGCTATATTGGCAGATGAGCAGATTGCAAGGAAGGTAGATCACCAGGCTATATACGATTTTCTCAGTTTCAGTTATGTACCTGAGCCTGCAACAGGCTTTCAGGATATATATAGCTTACTGCCGGGCTGCTATTTGTTGTTTGACGGAGTAAATACAAACATCACACAATACTATAAACCCGAAGAGCAAAACACTGCTGTTTATAGCACACCGCAGGAAGCTGCTACTGAATTGAAGAAAGTATTAGCTGATGCGGTGGAAAGACAATTGATGTCTGATGTGCCTATAGGTACATTTCTGAGTGGTGGTATAGACTCATCCCTTGTTACAGCGCTAAGCGTATCAGCCTCACAAAATCCAATTGAATCATTTACCGTAAAATTTCCCGACCAGGCTTTCGATGAATCGCATTATGCAAAAATAATGGCGGAGCATTGCGGTAGCAGATACAATGAGTTGTATATAAAACCACAGGCTATAAATGCAGCACTATTAAAGTGTGTGCTGGAACATTTCGATCAGCCGTTTGGTGATTCATCTGCCCTACCCACTCACCTTATATCCAGTATGATAAAGGAGAAAATTACAGTTGCACTATCAGGTGATGGAGGCGACGAATTTTTTGCAGGCTATGAAGTGTCATGGCGCTATCCATTCATCTTAAAATTGAAGAAGATACCTGCTGTGGTAAGACGGTTAGTAATTGCTACACTTGCACCGTTAAAATTTATTTCTGCCACACGCTATCGACAATATAAGAAGCTATTGCGTCTTTCTTTTTTGGATGAGCATATAATACTGCAAAATACATTCGCTTATCTAACGGAAGAGGAAAAGCATGAATTGTATAACAACGATTTTGCAGTGGCAACAAAGGTTAAACCAACTCATCGCTTATTTAAAGAAATATATGAAAAAGATAAGCCTGGCCTTACGGTGCAGCGTTTCTATACCAGGTATAGCTTGCCGGGGGATATGCTGAAAAAGGTGGATATGATGAGTATGAAGGCCAGCATAGAAGTACGGGTGCCTTTGCTGTATGAAGATGTAGTGGCTTGTTCCTATAAAATACCGGAACAGCTGAAATTCAAATTTGGCAAAGGCAAGTTGGTTTTGCGGGATGTATTGGCCACCATGGCGCCGGACGAGGTAGTGAATAAAAAGAAATGGGGCTTCAGCATTCCTTTAGATAAATCATTGTCTGCCGACGGGAGGTCGTTTATAGAACAAACGCTTAATAAGCCCGACGCATTATTGTATACATTTATTAAAAAGAATGTAGTACAGCAATGGCTGAACATGTTTTTATCAAGCAATAATGATATGCTTGTCATAAGTCGCTCAGGTTTGTACCAGCGTATATATATGCTCCTGTCGCTTGAATTGTGGCTGCAGAAGTATAAACCTGCTATTGGATAAATGGGAGAAAAGAAATTAAAAATATTATTACTGGCAGATCTGCTTGCAAATGCGAAGCAATGGAAGGATGGACTGGAGCGTTATGGCAATGCAGAGGTAGTAGTATTGGAGCTTAGGAATAGGAACAAGTTGAAGCGGGTTGTAGAATGGCTAAATATACTTTTTACTATCAGGTCCAAAGTAAAGAAATACAACCCCGACATAGTAATCGGATACAGGCTTACCAGCTATGGGTTCCTTGCGGCGTGGAGCGGCTTTAGACCATGTGTATTGGCCTCTCAGGGAATAACAGACGTATGGCCTGAAGATCACTGGACTGCATCGTTGAAAGCTATGCTTGCACGGTATGCCATACGCAGGGCAGATATGATACATGCCTGGGGTGAACATATGGCGGTAAGTATTTTTGAGCTCGGTGCAAGCCGTGAACAAGTGTTTGTATTACCACGTGGCATTGATACTGATCTGTTTTCAATGCGGGTGCCAAAAGAAGAAAAAGCTGCAAGTCATACATATACCATGTGTGTGACGCGAGGGCTTTATCCTGAATATAACCATGCGGTCATACTTAATGCGGTAAAAAAGCTGCTTGATGAAGGTATACGTGTACACCTTACCATAGCAGGCACAGGGATAGAAAAAGAAAATATTGAGGACTTCATAAGCAACAATGCACTTGAGCAGAGCATAAAGCTGGTAGGATATATCCCTAATAAAGAATTACCCGGCTTATTGAGGAATTCTGACATTTATCTTTCCATGCCCTCTACAGAGGGTGTCTCGGCATCACTGCTGGAAGCAATGTCTTGTGGTTGTTTCCCTATTGTTACAGATATCACTGCTAACAGAGCCCTTATAGTAAACGGAGAAAATGGCTACCTTGTGCAGCCGGACAATGTTGATGACTTAAGCGCTAAAATAAAGGCGACCATCAATAATCCTTGTCTGGTAAAAGAAGCTGCCGGGAAAAATCGTGAATACGTAATGAGCGAGGCAAGCCTTCAGGCAAATATGCCACGGTTCACCCAAAAATACAGACAGCTTATCACTTTGCTAAATGAAAAAATCAATTAGTATATTTAATAAAAATACAGGAAAAGTATGGCCAAGAAAAAGCTCTTCGTCTTAGGGTTGTTTCTTAGGCGTAAAGGTGTTGTTCCGGCGCAGGGCATGGAGCTGGCCAAACTTTTACAAAAGAATGGCTACAATGTAATTACCGCATCTCATGTAAAAGCCAGGATACCGCGCTTATTGCATACTGTATATTTCATATTAAAAAACAGGAGAAAGTTTGATATAGCCCTTGTGCAGGTTTTTTCAGGTCTCAGTTTTTACTGGCAGTTTATCGCAGGCTTTATCATTAAAGCTATGGGGAAAAAACTCGTGCTTACCATGCATGGTGGGGGTATTCCTGAAGCCATGAAACGTAGGCCCAAAACGCATATCGCTTTTTTTAAACGGGCTGATCTTATCACCTGTCCGTCAGAGTTTATTGTATCTACATTGAAAGGTTATGGCGTAGAATCATTGCTGGTAGAAAATGTGGTAAGGCTTGACAAATTCCCGTTTCATGAAAAAGAGAAGACCAGACCTTCTTTATTCTGGATGCGTGCCCTAAGCCCGGTATATAACCCGGAAATGGCTGTAGAAGTAATTCGACTGCTCAAGTATGAATACAAATATACAGACGTAAAGCTCTATATTGCAGGACCTGACCTTGGAGCAAAAAAAATAATAGAAGAATTGATTAATAAGTACAATCTTCGTAGTAATATTGAACTTGTAGGTTTTATAACGGATGAAGAGAAACTAAAATATGCATCACTTTGTGACGTGTATATGTGTACTAACAGGATAGATAATGCACCCGTTAGTTTTCTTGAGATGCTATCGTTGGGTCTGCCAATTGTTAGTACCAATGTTGGTGGCATACCCTTTATAGTAAAAGATGAAGAGTCGGCCTTGCTGGTAAATAGCGAAGACAGCAAAGCTATGGCTGAAAAAATAAATATACTGTTTTCTGATCCTGAAATAGGAAAGAAGCTTGCCGCCAATGGCCAACATATAGCCAATGTAAGTAGGTACTCTGAAGAGGGAGTATATAACAAATGGAAAACCCTATTAGATAAACTATAATATCTAATTACACCTATTGAATTAAGTATGTGCGGTATTGCAGGTATAATGCGTTTTGATGATAGACCCATAGCTGAAACTGCTATTACAAAAATGCGTGACAGCCTTGCTCATAGAGGGCCGGATGGATTTGGCATTTTTCTGGACGCTAACATAGCTTTTGGCCATAGACGTTTGTCTATCATTGACCTTACAGAGAATGCAAAGCAGCCGTTCACTTCCGCAGACGGCAGATACACCATCACCTTCAATGGAGAGATCTATAATTATAAGGAGTTTATTCCTGAGCTGGAAGCCAAGGGCGTAAAGTTTCGATCCAGCTCAGATACCGAGGTGCTCCTGTATCTCTATATTATATATGGGCCTGAAATGCTCAATCGCCTGAACGGTATGTGGGCCTTCGGTATATGGGACAACCAGGAAAGGAAGTTATTCCTATGCCGCGACAGGATGGGCGTAAAACCACTATATTATAGCAACTGGGATAATACACTGTATTTCGCATCAGAGCCCAAGGCTTTGTTTACTGCCGGTGTGCCTTTAAAGCTGGATGAAAGTCTTTTTTACGAATTGTTTATCTACCGGTACATAGCAGGCGCTAATACGCTGTTTAAAGATGTATTCAAGCTATTGCCGGGCCATTATATGTTTGTTGATAGTAATGGTAAGAAAGAGACGACACGCTATTGGCATCTTGGGGAAATAGCTGCAAGAACAAAAGTAGAGGGCGATCCTTATAAATGGTTTGAAGACAGGTTCAATACTTCTATCCGTTATCGAATGGTGAGCGACGCACCTGTGGGTGTATTGCTAAGTGGCGGTCTTGACTCCAGTTGCGTGGCGGCATCGCTGGCAAATCAGGGATATAAAGGTATAAATACATTTACCATTAAGTTTCTCGAGGCTAATCTGAATGAGGCACATCTTGCGGAAAAACTCGCGAAGAACCTGGATTATAAATCTCATAGTTTACTTGTAGAAGGAGACTTGTTATTTGACAGCCTCGTAAAATCGATATGGGCGCATGATGAGCCTTTGATACATCAGAATGACCCTCAGCTTGTGGCTATAGCCAACTATTCCAAACAGTATGTGAAGGTGCTGCTGTCAGGTGAGGGCGCAGATGAATTGATGGCCGGATATGTGCGCTATAAACCGCTAAAATATTGGGGGCAGCTAAAAGCATTTAAAGCCTTCCTAAAGCTGCCGATCATTAGGAATAAAGAACGTATAAAAAAGCTGAACCGTTATATCCATAATCGCAGCATTGATGATGCTATACTATTAAATGCGTCAAATTTCTTCCCGGATGAGTTTGGTTTGAGTGCAGACAAAAACGACATTAGCTATCGGAAAGAAATGTTGAATGAAGCAAGAAAATATGTTGGCAACGATCCGGTAAAGGTAGCTTTGTATCTCGATCAGCATACTTATATGGAGTCGCTGCTGATGCGCAATGACCGTACTACTATGATAGCCGGCATTGAGTGCCGCGAGCCATATCTCGACTATAAACTGGTAGAAGGACTAACTACACTACCGATTTCCCTTTTTACAAAAGGCAAGAAAGGTAAAAACATATTGCTGGAATCTGTTGGCAAGAGCCTGCCCGAAGAAATAAGGAATTTCAAAAAGGTAGGCCTGGGTGTTCCTTGGGAACGCTATTTACGCGAGCATTCTAGATGCCGCAAAGTACTGGAGTCTATAAAAGACAGTAAGGTACTGAAGATGGGAATGTTTGCAAAACTAGAAAAAGAAAAAACTATAGCCGGTTTCCTGGCAGGTGATAATTCACAAAAATTACTGGTGCGCTTCTTTTTTATGATGCACCTTTGGGAGATAGAATATCTTTCCAAATTTTAACAGCGGCATATTCTACCTTGAGCTTATTTGAATTAATCCTTAAAAGTAAGGGCTTCCCCTCAGGTGAAGCAAAAAAACTACTGAGCTCATTGCAGAAAATGAGTGTGGATGAATTTTTGCAATGGCAGGAAAAGCAAAAATGGGAAATGGTAAAATTCCATTATGCGCACAATGATTTTTATAAAGAGAAAGTAGGCAGACATTTACCCGATAAATGGGAAGACCTGCCGGCCATCACCAAAAAAGATCTTCAAAAGCCGTTGCCTCAACTCCTCAGTAAAGGATATACATTAAAGAATACTCATGTAGGCAATACATCCGGCTCTTCAGGTGTGCCTTTTTACTACGCCAAGGATAAATTTTCTCATGCAATGACATGGGCAGTGATTACAGATCGCTATAGCATGTATGGGCTTGATTTTAGTTGTAAGCAAGCGCGTTTTTATGGAATTCCTAAAGAGTTTGTTGGCTACTGGAAAGAGCAAATAAAGGACAGGGCAATGAACCGTCGCCGCTTTCCGGTCTTCGATTTGTCTGATACCGTGCTTGAACAATTCTTAAACCGGCTGCGTAAAGGAAATTTCGACTATCTGTACGGCTATACCAGTTCCCTGGTATTATTCGCCCGTTTTGTGCAGCGGAAACATATTGTGCTTAAAGAAGTCTGTCCCTCTTTAAAAGTATGCATCACCACATCGGAGTTAAGCACTGATGAGGATCATAAAATATTTCAACAGGCTTTTGGATTGCCCCACGTACGGGAATATGGTGCATCAGAAACCTGCCTTATGGGCTTTGATACACCTGATGGTAAATGGCGGCTTACTGAAGAAAGCCTATATAATGAAGTGGTAGATAACAATTATTCCCCTGTTTCTTATGGAATGGAAGGCAACATGCTGTGTACATCATTGTTCAATAGGGCTTTCCCCATACTCCGCTACCAGGTAGGTGACATGGCTGTACTGGAAGACAGGGATGAAAAAAACATATACAGGAGTTTAGACAGGCTGGTAGGTAGAACAAATGATGTGGCAATATTGCCAAGTGGGAAAGTATCTCCGGGTCTTACCTTTTACTATGTGTCCCGCAGTATACTGGAATCAAGTGGTGTATTGAAGGAATTTATCATCCGGCAAACGGAAATAGATCACTTTGTGTTTGACGTGGTGGCTGACAGAGATTTAACCACCGCCGAAATTGAACAAATAAAAGAGAAGATAACACTATACCTGGAACCAGGTATAAACTACTCTATAAATAGGGTCGATAAAATTGACAGACCTGCCAGCGGCAAGCTGAAGCATTTTTATTCTGAATTAAAAAAGGATTGAAAAGGCTAATAATAATAACCCAGTATTTTCCACCTGAAATGGGTGCACCCCAGTCCCGCTTACTGGAAACAGCAAATGGGCTCATATCGCTGGGTTGGGATGTAAAGGTAATAACCGCAATGCCCAATTATCCTACGGGAAAAATATTTAAAGAATATAAAGGTAAGCTGAGCAGCAAGGGCAAAGTAGGTAATATTGATGTCTGGCGTTATTGGTTATACGCATCTAATTCAAAGAAGTCGCTGCCGCGCATTATCAGCATGCTTTCTTTCAGTTTTACCGCTTTGAGTGCATTGTTTAAAGTTAGAAAGTTTAAGCCCGATTATGTGTTTACCGAGTCGCCACCGCTTACGCTTGGCCTCACAGGTTTGATGATAGCTCGTTTTGCAGGCGCAAGGCACATCATGAATGTGTCTGACTTATGGCCATTAAGTGCCTTTGAACTAGGAGCAATATCAAAAGGCTTTACTTATCACCAGCTTGAAAAGCTGGAACATTATCTTTATAAAAAGTCTTATGCCTGCACCGGTCAGTCGCAACAGATAGTTGGACAACTTGCAGCCAGCGGCAGTCAGCGTACGCATCTGTATCGCAATGGTGTGGACGCAAAGAGATTCGACAGCATCAGGCAGAGTATGCAGAAAACGCCGCATGATAATTTGAGAATAGTATACGCCGGCCTCTTAGGCATAGCCCAGGGGATATTGGCATTGTGCGAACATATCGATTTTGCAGCGCTCAATGCCGAGCTGCACATATATGGTGAAGGTGCAGAGAAGAACGATATAATTGCCTATCTGCAGCAGAATAAGAATAAAGGCATATACCTGCACAGTTCTGTGAAGCGTGACGATGTGCCTGCAATCATCATGCAATATGATGCAACCCTTATACCGCTTATAAAACCAATTTTCGGGGCAGTACCTTCAAAGATATACGAAGCCATGGCGGCTGGCTTACCTATCATCTTTACAGGTGGCGGTGAAGGAGTAGATATAATTAACGATAATAAAGCGGGCTGGATATGTGAGCCCGGTAACTACCTGCAAATACAGCAAAAGATAGCCGAAGTAGCGGCCATGCCTGCAGCAGAGCTGGATAAAATAAAAAGTAACTGTATTAACGCAGCACAACATATTTTTGATAGGCGAATTCAGATTGAACAGCTTGACCAATTCCTTTCCAAAAAGTAATAGATGAAACTTACCATAGTTGCCGGTGCGCGCCCTAATTTCATGAAAATAGCACCGCTGATACATGAAATAGAACGTGTGCGGCACGATGGTGCGGCAATCTCATACAGATTAATTCATACCGGTCAGCATTACGATCCTAAGCTCAGTCACATATTCTTTAGCGAACTTGGTATTCCCGAACCAGACGTAAATCTTGAAGTGGGCTCTGGCACACAAGCGGAGCAAACTGCCGGTATAATGATAGGTTTTGAGAAGGAATTGATGCAACATAGCACAGATCTTGTAATAGTTGTAGGCGATGTCACATCAACTATGGCCTGCTCCATAGTGGCAAAAAAACTAAATACCAAAGTGGCACACATAGAGGCAGGTATTCGTTCTTTCGATCTGGAGATGCCGGAGGAAATAAACAGGATGCTTACTGATGCAATAGCAGATTTTTTCTTCACTACTACTGAGCTTGCCAATGATAATCTCCGTAAGACGGGCATACCGGACAACCGGATATTTTTTGTAGGCAATATAATGATAGATACGCTCCTGAAGAATATACCACGACTGGAAAAACCTGATTTGTTTAGTACACATAACCTGCAGGAAGGTAACTATATAGTAATGACACTACATAGGCCATCTAATGTAGATGACCCACAGCATCTTAAAGACTTGTTGGAAGCCATTATTGAAAACAGCAATGGCATACCACTTATTTTTCCTGTGCACCCACGCACAAAGAATACACTTGAGAAAATCAATTTTAAAAGTGATAAAGTAATCTTGGCTGATCCTTTGAGCTATCTCAAGTTCAACTATCTGGTAAAAAATGCGAAGGCCGTAATTACAGATTCTGGTGGCATACAGGAAGAAACTACAGTAATGGACGTACCCTGCATCACTATGCGCAATAATACTGAAAGGCCGGAAACCGTTTCAGTAGGCTCAAATGTGCTTATAGGCAGCAGTATAGAAGCGCTGAAGGAATCTTTAGATACGCTGTTTAGCGGCACATGGAAAAAGGGCGGAATACCCGAGCTATGGGACGGTAATACCGCACAGCGAATTGTAGCCATATTACAACAGCTTGCTTAAAAAAATTATTTGTAATCCCTCACAATAAAAATCTTTATAAATTGAAAATACCATTTTCCCCGCCGTTCATTGATGAAGATATAGAAAACGAGGTGCTGGATAGCCTGCGCAGCGGCTGGATAACCACTGGCCCAAAGGTGCGGGATCTTGAACTATTGTCTGCACAATTATGTGAAGTAGAAAAAGCAGTATGTGTCAACTCATGGACCTCTGGTGCCGCACTTGTTTTAAAATGGCTGGGTATTGGTCCTGGTGATGAGGTAATAGTGCCGGCGTACACGTATTCTGCTACAGCTTTAACAGTTCTTCATGCTGGTGCAAAACCCGTGATGGTAGATGTGCTGGATGATTTTACCGTCAACCCGGCTGAAATAGCAAAGGCAATGACAGCGGCTACGAAAGCCATACTTGCAGTCGACATAGCTGGTTGGCCTTGTGATTATGATGCAATAATGAATATAATAGCAAGCGGCGAAGTGAAACAACACTTCAAGCCTGCAAATAAAATTCAGGAAATGTTGGGTCGCCCATTGCTCATAGCAGATGCAGCACATTCCCTTGGGGCCACCTATAAAGGTCGTTCAGCTGCTCTGGCTACAGATATTGCCATCTATTCCCTGCACGCTGTGAAAAATGTTACTACTGCGGAAGGCGGCGTTATATGCCTCAATCTGCCTGCACCATTTAGCAACGAAGATGTGTACAAATGGATGAAGCTGAACTCACTCAACGGCCAAACCAAAGATGCATTTACTAAAACGCAAGGTGGTGGCTGGCGTTATGATATTGTATCGGATGGACTAAAGATAAATATGCCGGACGTATGTGCCGCTATAGGCCTGGCGCAGTTAAAAAAATATCCGGGCTTACTACTGCCCGAGCGCGAACGTGTTTTCAATCACTATGCGCGTTTCTTTAATTCAAAGCCCTGGGCAGTAATACCACCATCGGAAAGTTTGGAGCGTAAATCGTCATTTCATTTATATCCTTTACGCATTAAGGGGATAACTGAACAGCAACGCGATGCGATCATCCAAAAGTTAGCAGATATTGATGTTGCTACCAATGTGCATTTTATACCCATGCCTATGCTTAGTTTGTTTAAGGGGCTTGGCTACAAAATAGAAGATTACCCTGTCGCATATAGAAATTATGCGCATGAAATTTCGTTACCCATTTACCCGCAGCTTACAGACGAGCAGTGCGTACATATTGAAGAACAACTGGAAAAAGCGTACAACGAAGTAATACAGTGACGAGATTCTTCGACATAATATTTTCTTTCGTAGGGCTTATTCTATTGAGCCCTGTCTTTCTCATTTTATCTCTTTGGGTAAAACTCACCTCAAAAGGCCCGATACTTTATAAACAAAAAAGGGTAGGTATGGGTGGCAAAGAGTTTTCTTTGTTTAAGTTTCGCTCTATGTATGTTGATGCTGACAAGCGCGGTTTGCTTACGGTTGCGAAAGATACTCGCATCACCAGCTCCGGCTATTATCTTCGCAAATACAAGTTGGATGAGTTGCCACAACTATTCAATGTATTAATAGGTGACATGAGCATTGTAGGGCCAAGACCGGAAGTAAAAAAGTATGTAAATCTCTACACCGACGAGCAAAAAAAAATACTTTGTGTTCGTCCTGGTATTACAGACCTTGCATCTATTAGATATAAGAATGAGAATGACTTGCTACATGCCCAAACTGATCCTGAACAATATTACATTACGCACATAATGCCGGAGAAGATAAGGTTCAATAATATTTTCATTAAGTCGCCTACGCCTGGCAATTATTTTAAGATCATCTTTATGACCATAGGGCATGTATTTAAGAGAGACAATTAGTTAGGGATAATATATTTAGCAATAAAAAAAGCCGGTACATATGTACCGGCTTTTTTTATCTAGAAGCAATTTTATTTTTCATAAACCTTATCCAGATTTTCATATACCGAGTTTGCACTTACAAACTCAGGTACCAGTTCCTTCATTTGTCCCACGGTTTCCAGTGTATAATGCCTTTTGGCACTGGCTATTAGCTTTTCCACCCGCCTGCTTACGCTGTCAAAATCATATTCGCGCACCTTTGCTATCAGTATTTTATCGTGGTAGGTGTGCATGGTGTTTTCTGCATTGTTCAATAGTTCTTCATACAGCTTCTCTCCGGGCCTTAGGCCGGTAAATACTATTTGAATATCCACATCAGGCTCTTTACCCGCCAGGCGTATCATTTTACGTGCAAGGTCCACTATCCTCACCGGCTCGCCCATATCAAATACAAAGATTTCGCCTCCCTGGCCCATTACACCTGCTTCTATCACCAGCTGACAGGCTTCGGGTATGGTCATGAAATAACGGGTTATTTCAGGATGCGTTACCGTCACAGGTCCACCCTTTTCCAATTGCTGTTTAAATCTTGGTATTACCGACCCATTTGAACCCAGCACATTACCAAAACGAGTAGTTACAAACCGGGTAGGATGTAGACCATTAGCGCCATTGTTATTGTATTCATTAAATAACTGCCTGTAATAGCTCTGCGTAAATATCTCAGCTATGCGTTTTGAAGCACCCATTATATTAGTGGGGTTCACCGCTTTGTCGGTAGATATCATTACGAATTTCTCAACGTTATTCCCTACCGCCAGTTCAGCAAGTATTTTAGTGCCCAGTACATTATTTATTATCGCTACCGATGGGTGGTCTTCCATCAGCGGCACATGTTTGTAGGCGGCTGCATGAAACACGATTTCAGGATTATATATTTCAAACAGGTGTTCCATTCTCACCCGGTCGCATATATCTCCCATGTATGATTTTATGTTTACAAGCAGTCCTTTTTCCTTCAATGCAAGGCTCAGTTCATGCATCGGTGTTTCTGCCTTGTCACATAGTATAATAAGCGAAGGACGATAGTTAACAAGCTGGTGTACAAGCTCACTGCCTATAGAGCCGGCAGCCCCGGTCACCAGTACGCGTTTATCTTTCAGTTCAAAATAAACATTCTCATTAGTAATTTTTATTACTTCTCTTTCCAGCAGGTCTTCAATGTTTATATTCTTCAGTTGGTCGCTGGCGAGCTTGCCGTTAAACCACTGCTGTATTGGCGGTACGCGCTGCACTCTTATACCATAGTTTATACTCGTATCCACCAGGTAATTAAGCTTCTCTCTGGATATGCTTCTGTTAGCTATAATAAACAGCTCAACGCCCTCATTTTTAAGGCGTTCTATGCTATGCTCATCTGTGTGATATATGGGCAGACCCTCCATCAGGTTACCGCCTTTGGTCATTGTATCATCCAGAAAAGCAACTACTTGTATATCACCGTTAGGCAGGTCGTTTATTACCTTTTTGGTATGCATGCCATGTTCTGTAGTATCATATACTGCAGCTTTTATCTTTTGCTTTTCTACCTGTTTGTTAAGCTTGTAGAATTTAAAACAATATCTAACCAACAGACGATAAGATATCAGTACGAAGTTGGCAGTGAAAAAGTTAATCGCGACAACCGAAACCGGGAATAGCAATATGCTATGTGTCTGGTTGATAATAAGATTAATAGTAAAGTAGAAAAGTGCAGTAATGGAATTAATGATAAGCAGTCTAAAAGTGTCTTCAATGTTGGTATACCGGATGATACCTGCATAGCTTCTTAATATATAAAAAAGAATAGCATTTATAGCCAGTGAAAGTCCCAGAATTAGCTTTAATGAATAGTTGTTAACCTGCTCAAGATCGAAGTTGAATCTTAATAAGAAGGAGAAAAACAAGGCGCCTTGCACACAAAGCAGATCAAGCAAAAAAATTAACCAGCGTGGCAGGATTCTAATTTTATAATTCATTAGTGTGTAGTTGTTTGGCTGTCGGCAGCAAACTTTATAGCAAACCAGACCATATATCGCAAAGGGTTCTCTCTATATGTCTTTCGGTTACGCAAAAGTAAAGCTTACAGATAACAAATAAAATTTTAAATCAACTTTAACACTTGTACAATAATCATACCCATATTTTTTTATCATATAATTTTCATGCCCACTAAGGCCTTGAAATACTTACCGGTAAAGGATAGACTAATAATTTTTAATACATTTGTATATTTATAATATTATAAGCGATTGTTAACCATGCTTCTTTTCGACTGAAAAATTACACAGCATGATACTTTTATGGTCCAATTCAAAAAACATTAATAATAGACTCATTTTATATATAATGTATCAATTATTAGATCGCCTGAAGAAAAATAATCAATCGGTAATATACCCACTGGGAAAATCATTTCTTATAGTAAATGCTACCATAGGCATATTCTTTTTTATATATCTCATTCAGGCCTACGTATTATATGAGCGCTCAAGCGCGTCAGATCAGATGGTAATACATACCAATGACGTCCTCAGCAATATACGTGGGGCAGATGCTGACAATGGGAAGCTTAGCTCTGAAATACGTGGTTATTTACTCACTGCGAATAAATCATATGTAAAAGGTATTAATGAAAGTGCACAAAATCTGAAAAATGATATTGGCAATCTGTTTTGGCTTTCAAAAGACGATAAGCAAGAACAGGAAAGGCTGCTTACATATGCCGGTTTTATAGATAATAAAATAAGTATTGCAGACGATCTGATAAAAAGGGTATCTGCAGGGCAAAGGATTTTTGCAGAACCGCAGGCCTTAATGCAGGTTGATGAAGACATAAATATGTCTTTGGCCAACATAAAAAAAGAAGAATTGCAGTTGCTGGCACAACGAATAGAAAACAACAGGTACTATAGCAAGTCGCGAGTGATTTTTTCGCTCATTAGCTACGTACTCATTACCATCTTCCTCATCCTTGCATTATACAAGATCTACCATAATATAAAAAGACGCGCGCTTGCAGAACAAAAGGCACGCATCAACGAAGCAAAATATAAGACACTTGTTGAAAGCTCCGGTCTTATAATGCTGGTTATAAACAAAGAAGGGGTCATAAATTTTGCAAGCAAAGGCATAGAGGAACTTGCAGGTTTCAAGCCCGAAGAATTGGTGTCGCTACCATTGATCAAATGTGTACTTCCGGCCTTCAGAGAGCAATTAAGCAATATAATAGATGCAGCAGTGAACAAAGGAGCCTACAATAGCTCTTTCGAGTTGAAAATATATGTAGACGGTGGCAGAAATAAGTGGGTTTCATGCAGAATATTTCACGTAAATAAGGAGCAGCAGGAAGGCGGAGAATGGCAATTGCTAATGTGGGATATAGATGACGAAAAGAAAATGCAGCTGGAGCTTGAAGAAATGGAGGCCGAAAGAAAAACACAACAACAACTCACACAGTCCATAATAGATAATATCCCTTCTGCTATTTATATTAAGGATTTGCAGGGCAGGTACATGGTGGTGAATAAAAAAATGGAGTCCTTTATAGGCCTTACTACTGAAAATATTATTGGCAAAACGGATCGTGAGCTGAACCAGAACATCGCCCGCTACCTTGAAATAAAGCATACTGATAATACCGTATTGGAATACCGCGCGCCCGTAAGCGTAGAAGAACAAAAAGAGTTCGATGGCAAAACACAGTATTATTGGGTTACCAAATTCCCCCTTTTCGATGAAAACGGCCAGGTGAGGCATATATGTGGTCTTGCATCCGATATTACAGAGCGTAAGGAAAATGAACTGAAACTTGTAGAGGCCAAGAAGGATGCCGAAAAAGCAAAAGTAGCCCAAGAGACTTTCCTGGCTAATATGAGTCATGAGATACGCACGCCTATGAATGGTATAATAGGTATGGGAAATCTGTTGCTGGGCACAGAGCTGGACCAGGAACAGCAAGAGTTTACAGAGAATATACACGAATCTGCAGAAAATCTTTTATCTATCATCAATGATATACTCGATTTTTCCAAGATAAAATCCGGCAAATTCCTGTTCGATCATACGAACTTTAAGCTAAAGCCTGTGATAGAAAAAGCTATTTATCCACTACGCTTTAAGGCAGAGGAGAAAATGGTTAAGCTCAATTTGCGCTTCGATACCATGCTTCCCGAAGTCTTGGAAGGCGATCCGCTTCGTTTGCAGCAGATCATCATCAACCTCGTAGGTAATGCTATCAAGTTTACCACAAATGGTTCTGTAGATGTACAGGTGACAGCAAAACAAACAAACGCTGAAAAAATAGATCTGCATGTAGGGGTAAAGGACACTGGCATAGGCATAGCCCAAAGCAAGCTCGACTATATATTTGAAAGCTTTACACAGAACAACCAGAATACATCCAGGAAATATGGCGGTACGGGTCTTGGCCTCGCCATAGTAAAGCAATTGGTGGAAATGCAGGGCGGCGGAATATCGGTAAGTAGTACACTTGGCCTTGGCTCCGAATTTTCATTTGCAATTCCATATATTGTTGGTAAAGAATTAGCTGCCGCCGCTGGTCGCGAACACGGCGAGGCAGGGAAAAACATGCTGGGTGGTATAAATATACTGGTGGCCGAAGACAATATCATAAACCAGAAAGTAGTAAAAAATACGCTGCAGAAGCAAGGTGCCAATGTATTAATAGCTGCCAATGGGAAGGAAGCAGTGGAACAAATGCTGGGCAAACGTTTTGATGTGGTGCTGATGGATCTGCAAATGCCGGAGGTGGATGGTTATAAGGCTACCCGCTATATACGGCAGGTGATGAAAAATGATGTTCCAATTCTTGCTATGACTGCCGACGTGCTAAAGGGCGAAGCTGAAAAGTGCTTTGAAGCAGGAATGACCGGCTTTATCTCTAAACCATTTGAGCCAAATGATTTATACTTGCAGATACTTAAAGTAACAAAGGATAAACAAGAACAGGTTATTAAAGACAATAAAACTAAAATGATGGAACAATCAGTTGTAGATTTTAGCTTTCTTTATGAAATTTCAGACAACGACCCTCAATATATACACGACGTTATAGAAATATTCTTGGGTACTATGCCGGAAGGGCTTGATAAGCTGGAAGATCTTATACGCAATACTGACGATTGGGAAGCCATCTACAAACAAGCCCATTTTTTAAAGTCCAGTGTTAGCATTGTTAAGGTGAGGAATATGTTTGATGATCTTGCTAAGATCGAGGCACTGGCCCGGCAGCAAACAAACAAAGAAGAAATAACTATATTGTTAGATAAGTTGCTGGCAATATTCAGAGAAGCGCACCCGGTGCTTATAGAAGAAATGAACAAAGCATAAATGTAATGCATTATAGCAAAGAGGCGAAGCATCAATGCTTCGCCTCTTTTATGTTCTTGCTTGTTGTTAAATGCCCATAAAGCGGATACCAATGCAGAAGGGATATTGATTAAGTGCGCTCGATTGCAGCGAGGTAAGCTGGTATGTAGCATATAATCTGAAATAACCATCCAATCCGATTTCTCCCATCACACAGCTATTGAAATCGGAGAAATTAAAACTGTCATGATCTTTTCGTTTGCCAAACTCATCAGACTTTTGTTTCATCCATGAGTTGAGCCTGTAGCCACCGGTTATTCCACCGCCATATACCAGCCAGGTTTTATTGCCCACTTTGGTTTTGCTTACCAGTTCCAGTGGTATCATTAAGTAATCAAACGCAAGCTTGTCTTTTGTAAGGTTTGCTGTGCTCATAGTTACTGCGGGCTGTGTAGTATTCACATACTGAACAGGTTTATCAAATCGGAAGTTGTATAGCTGCAATCCAAGGCCGCTTACTAGATAAAGCTTTTCATGCGCGCTTTTGAAAAGCCGGTAAGACGTCATAATAGGGTAGATATTTACATTCACGCTTTTGCCTTGGTTCAGGTTAAAAAGGTTTTTATTACGGAGTGATGCATCTACTTGCAAGAAGTTCTGTGCTGCCGCGGAGTTGTAGTTCGTCTTATCATTCAGCGTATTGAAGCCAAGATCCAGTACCCCCCAGTGTACTTTAAATACATCTTCCGTCTTGCAGGAGTCATCTTTACAGCCTGTAGAGTCTGCCTTGTGTGTTTTGCCATAGCTTACACCATTAGGGCCAATGCTTAAATAGTGCCCGTTTTTCTTTTTTGCCTTATCAGTGTTTTCCTGGGCCAGCGCTGCATTTGTAAACAATGCAGCGATAACAATGAGATATGTGAGCTTCATAAAATTGGTTATTATATTTTTAAAAGTTTAGGGTTATTTCTTTTTTGCCGAATTTGAATACAAGGGCTGTTTCCTTCAGGTTGTTAGTAATGTTGCGTACTTCTTTTACTTTTTCGTTTACTGTGTTTTTTAAGTCTTTTAGGCCTTGCTTTTTAATGTCATCTATGGGCAACCAAGTGATCAGATCTTTGGGCTCATCATCTGTCGTCACATTTTTAACCGTAGCTGTTTGTTCTATCATTACGGGGCTGATTTTACTATTTGTCACTACATTGGGTTGTGATAATGGTTTTGCTTTAGTAATTGCCACGGGACTGATAGGTAATACCGCTTCCTGCTGTGGCTGGGCAGCATGCTTGTTATGGATAGTAGAGGTATTTACAACCATTACAGTGCGATGGTTGTGTAGTTTATTTTCCTGTTTAACCACAGCAGCAACCGTTTGCTGTACAGCAGTGTCTTTTTTTACGGGTTTTACAGTAGTAACAGAGTTATTAAGGGGCTGGATATTGATGTTTTTATTAACGGTAACATTCACAACGGTAGTAACATTATTACCTCGGTGTTGCCAGAACAGTATGGCGGTACCCAGCAGGGCTATTATACCTGCTGCTGCACCATAGCTGCGCCATTGACCCGAGCTCAGGGGAAATGTCTTTGGTTTCTTCAGCAGTTGTTCCTTGCCTTCAAATACGAGCGTAGTGTCCGGCAGCAGGCGAGTGTTTTCATAGGCAACCATCTCGCTGCGCAACTCTGGATGAAGATTCATAAATGCTTGCAGTTCCTGCAGCTCGGCAGCATTCAGCTCTTCATCTATATAACGTATTATATACTCTTCATAATTTTCCAGTGTCACCATGTTATAATATGTTTTCTACGCTCACTAAATAGTTTTTCAAAGTTTTCCGTGCACGGTGCAGGTACACTTTTACCTGCGTTTCTGATAGCTTGGTTATTTGCGCTATTTCGTCATAGCGGTAACCTTCATAGTCTTTTAGCAGCACCAATGCTCTCGACTGTTCATCCAGCTGCCCCAGGGCGCGTTCCAACACTCGTTTCAGGTCAGGGTTTCCCGGTGTGCTGCTGCCTGATAGTTCGGTTGGTTCCCTATATTGTGCCCTGCCTCTTCTGCGAAAAATGTCCACCGATTGCCGGTAAGCCACCTGGAAGAGGAAAGCTTTGGCCTTTTCTGTAGATACATCCTGTCTTTTCTGCCATAGTACCTCGAAGCTGTTCTGTACTACATCCCGTGCGTCTTCTTCATTTCCGGTGCATTTGTATGCAAATCGGAAAAGTGGATCAGCCCAGTCCTGTACGCATGAATTGTAGTCTTTAAGCTCCATTCAGTAAGTATATCGGCACAAAAAGGGAAAAGTTACAGAAATGCATAAAATTTTATAAACGCCTGCGGAGGTATATATATAGAGCTTTAGGGTGCACGCCTTTAAAATTGTACCTTTGCCCATTATTGTTTTATCGAAAGTAAGATACAGAATGAAAAAGAAGCCGTCATCGTCCAACCATAGGAAATCTGGAGCAGGAGATTCGTTTAGAGATAAAAAAGGTGGAAGTGCCTTTAGCAGGGGTCCAAAAAGGGCATCAGACCATTCTGGTGACAGCGACAGGCCCAAACGCTCCTATGGCGATCGTGACGACAAGCCAAAGCGTCCTTATGGTGATAGGGATGACAGGCCTAAGCGCTCTTATGGAGACCGTGATGATAAACCGAAGCGCTCTTACGGGGATCGTGATGACAAGCCGAAGCGCTCTTACGGAGATCGTGATGACAAGCCCAAGCGCTCTTATGGAGACCGTGATGATAGACCAAAACGTTCTTATGGTGATAGAGATGACAGACCCAAGCGCACTTATGGAGATCGTGATGATAAACCGAAGCGCTCTTACGGGGAGCGTGATGACAAGCCAAAGCGTTCCTATGGAGACCGTGACGATAGACCAAAACGTTCTTACGGGGATCGTGATGACAAGCCGAAACGCTCCTATGGTGATCGCGATGATAAGCCTAAACGCCCGTATGGAACACGTGAAGACGGCGACAGGCCAAAACGTTCCTATGGAGAAGACCGTCCAAAGCGTCCTTATGGAACACGCGATAATGGGGATAGGCCCAAACGCTCTTATGGTGACAGGGATAGAAATGATAAGCCAAAATTTGAAAAAAAGACCTTTACTGATTATAAAGACCTTCCCGTGCCCGATCGTTCAGGCCAGGAAGAAGAGCCTAAGCGTACGCCAAGAGAGGGTAAAGGTTCATATGATGCAAAACCAAAGCGCGGCCCAAGGCAGGATAAGGGTTCTTATGATGACAAGCCCAAGCGCGGTAAGTGGAGCGATATGGACATATTCGAGCAGAAGACAAGACGCAAGCCACAGGACGATGAAGACAGGCCTGCTGAACAACATCCGGATTTCAAGAAAGAGTTACCTGATAGCGAACCCCGCAGATTTGAGAAGAAGTTTGACCGTGGATACAAGAAGTCTGCACCAAGCATCCCTTTCAAAAAGCGCTACGAAGACTTTGATGATGACTACGAATCTGAAGATGAGCAGCCAGAGCAAATGCCACTAAACAAGTACATAGCTCATAGCGGCGAATGCAGCCGTCGTGATGCTGCTGAACTGGTGAGGCAGGGCAAGATAAAAGTGAATGGCGAGCTGGTAATAGATCCTGGTTATAAGGTGAAAGAAGGCGATAAAGTAACTATGGCAGGTAAGAAGCTATTCCCCGTGAAGGATATGGTATATATACTGCTTAACAAGCCCAAAGGCTTCATCACCACTACAGAAGATCCGCATGAGCGCAAAACCGTGATGGATCTGGTGGCTAACTCCGGCGTGGAGCGTCTCTATCCTGTAGGTCGATTAGATAGAAATACAACAGGTTTGCTGCTGATGACCAATGACGGAGACCTTGCACAGAAGCTATCACACCCAAGCTACGAAGTGAAGAAGCTGTACCAGGTATCGCTGGATAAGCAACTTACAAAGGCAGACTTTGATAAGATAATGGAAGGCGTAGAACTTGAGGATGGCAAAGTGCAGGTAGATGAGATGTCTTACCTGGACGATAAGAAGGAGCTGGGACTTCAGATACACAGCGGCCGCAACCGCATTGTACGCCGCATATTCGAATCGCTTGGCTATGAGGTGGAGAAGCTGGACCGTGTGATGTATGCCGGGCTTACCAAGAAGAACCTGCCACGTAGTAAATGGCGTTTCCTGGAGGAGAAGGAAGTCATTATGCTGAAACACTTTAAGAGTTAAACATGCCGCTGATAACAGCAGAACGCATACACGACGGCCAGAAATGGCTGCCTTCAGGTACTGTGATTGAGATAGCTGAAGACGGCACTATAATAGGCCTCCATAGCAACGTAACAAGTGATGTAACGCATTATGAAGGTGTACTAGCTCCTGGCTTTGTAAACACGCATTGCCACCTGGAGCTTTCGCACATGAAGGGCGTAGTGCCGGAGCATACAAGCCTGATACCTTTTCTGCAAAGCATACCCAAATACCGTAACGACTTCAGCGAAGAGGAGAAGAAGGAAGCAAGACATAGTGCATACAACGAGCTATATAATAACGGTGTAGTAGCCGTGGGTGATATAGCCAATGTGACGGATACGCTGGCTGTACGGGCGCAGGATAAGCTGCATGTACACACCTTTGTAGAAGCGATAGGTTTTGCAGAGCGCCCCGATAAGCAGTTTGAACGCTCGGTAGAAGTGTACGATACATTTGCTGCACAGCAACCGGGCGCTAAGCATGTGAGGCAAAGCATAGTGCCGCATGCGCCATATTCTGTGTCTTACAGCCTTTTCGGTATGATAGACAGGCACGATAAACAATCGCTGATATCTATACATAACCAGGAGAGCCGCGCGGAGGATGAGTATTACCTGCTGAAGACTGGTGCCGTACAAACACTGCTGCATGGCATAGGCATTGATGACAGCTTCTTTCAGCCTTCAGGCAAAACCTCTTTGCAGACTTACCTGGAATGGCTTTCACCTACGCATCCCTTCATTTTCGTTCACAATACCTACACTTCGCTGGCTGATATGCAGGTGGCTATGGCTTATCTGCCTAATGTGTACTGGTGCCTTTGTCCTAATGCCAACCTATATATCGAGAATACGCTGCCGGATATTGATATGCTCACGAAGCATCATGCTAAGCTGTGTGTGGGTACGGATAGTCTCGCTTCCAATCACCAGCTTTCTGTGCTTGCAGAGTTGCACACCATTAAGCAACGCTATAAAGATATAGATTGGGAAACCTTGCTGAGCTGGGGGACCTACAATGGTGCATGTGCATTGCAAATGGACGATATACTAGGTAGTTTTCAACCCGGTAAGCAACCCGGCATAGTGCAACTGAAAGGCCTTGATAGTAATACTGTGCCTACCGTACAGCGCATTATCTAAGCATGTATAAAGCGAAGCAATTGCAGAGGCAATGGGTACGACCACCATATCTGGTTCTTGCCACCTGAATAGTAAGCGGGATATACAAAGCACAATATAAGCGCGAGCCATAGTAGCCTGTTAAATACCTGGGCATCCAACCTATCTTTAATGATCTTCAGCGATATGAATACTGCCGGGAAGAGGTACATGACGCTACGCGTAATATCCCATACACAAAAGCTGATGAAGAGGATGATGGCCGTGAACAGCAGGTAAAGGAACAGCTCGAAATACTGCTTGTTTCTGTAGAGTAATACCCATGAGTAGATAACCAATATCCAAAGCCCTTCCAACGCGGACCAGATGCCGATGGGCATGTTGTTCATCTCGAAGGATAGCGCCCATAGTGCAGGACCATTGCCGGCATGCAATCCGTAATGCATGATAAGGAAGTATCTGCCGGCGAAATAACAGATCCACGCAATGTAGATAAACAGAACACCGGGACTGAACAAGCGTTTGATGACATTCTTCTCCTGCGAGCTTATAATGATAAACAGCCACACGAGGCAGGATGCTATGAGACCGCGCTCATCCGTCCAGGCGGAGAGGAATACGAAGAGGCCTTTTAGTACACCCGGCTTTGCAACTATTGCCAGCAGCAGGAAAAACATAGTCACGCCGTCGAACATCTCACCACGTATCTCGGTGAAGGAACATTTGCCGAAGTAGATGAAGGCTGAGCATAAGCCAATGAGCAATGCTGTACGTTTATCCTTAAATATTCCATCTGCAATCTTCACTACCAGGTAGAAATTAGCAACGCCAACCAATCCATACAGTATCATTAGACCTGTGATGCGCAGATGTGTATAATGCACCAGCAGCGGCATGAACAGGCGGAACGTGAGCTGATTGATATGTGCATCTGCAGGGTAGGGACTGTTCAGAAACGGCGTTGCTGCTTTTTGAAAGAAAGGCTCCCATGCCTGAGGGTCTATATCGTTGTAACTCGGGAATGCGAAGAACAATGATACTGCCGTAAGCAACAAAGCAGATAGCAGCAACCAGTTCTGCCTGCCTGCCAGCTTATCTAAAAAAGCATACAGCCTTTCCTTTATCATGCGGCTAAGCTATAAATAATTGCTAAGGTTTCTAAGTTGCATATTCGGGGTTGGAAGGTAAATGTCACATTTGGCATAAAAAAGATAATGGAAGGTTCTGGGAATGCAATTTCAGCTGAAAGTGCTTATTTTATTGAGTTATGAGCTTTTTATAAAATGTTACATTACTACTCAAAAACTACCCAAAATGTTACAAAATGTCGCATTTGGAAAGTATAAAGTAAGAAGTGCGCAGTTGCCTCGTCCTGAAAATGGTTTACACGGTTAAGAGATAATCCTGATTTTGGTTTACTGCCATTTTGTTAGTCCGGGTATAGGTTTACAGTGCTGTAAAATTATACCCTATATCTTAAGTAACCATGT
>Ga0207671_10000351_pt1 | contig 66364 bp, 52 predicted proteins | sample KBSC24metaG_FD_184352 | JGI IMG/M metagenome (GOLD analysis project Ga0207671, IMG submission 184352) | Corn rhizosphere microbial communities from Kellogg Biological Station, Michigan, USA - KBS C2-4 metaG (SPAdes) (version 2) | ecosystem: Host-associated > Plants > Roots > Rhizosphere > Soil... | reverse complement strand
CGCGGCGGCGGTCCTGCCCCCCGTGGTGCAGGAGGCGAAGGCCGAGTTCCAGACAGCGATGCGCGTGCTGAAGCAGGGGCGCCGCGCCCAGCCCGAGGCGCGCGCCCACCTGCGCCGCGCCACCGAACTGGATCCCAAGTTCTTCGAGGCCTGGCACGATCTGGGATGGCTGGACGCCAGCCGCGGAAACTTCGCGAAGGCGGCGGCGTCGTTTCAGCGCGCGCTCGAGCTCCAGCCAGGCTCACGCGAGACCGCGCTGGCGCTCGGCGAAACCTGGCGCCGCGCCGGCTTCTACAAGAAGGCGTCCGCTCTTTACGGCGAGCGCCTGGCCGCGCAACCCGGCGATACCGAGTTGCGCAACCGCTACATTCAAGTGTTGCGCGACGGCGGCGAGCTGCCAGAAGCGCTGGCGCAAACGAAGATTGCGCTGGGACAGGCCGGTGAAAACGTCGCCCAAACGGTATTTGCCTATAACTCGTTGGGCCTCATTTACTATAAAATGAACAAGCTTGACCTCGCCGAGACCGCATTGCGCAAGGCGGTCGAGCTCGACGGGCAAAGCGCGTTCGTGTGGAACAACATGGGTCTCGTCGCCTTCGCGCGGGGCCGTGATCAGGAGGCCTTCTTGAACTTCCAAAAGGCGTCTGAGCTCGACCCGAAGTACGTCGAGGCGCGCCTGAACAAGGCCGTCATCTTCATGGACTGCGGCGACTACAAGCACGCGCGCAGCGAGCTGCAGCGTGCCGTCGAGGCCAGCCCTGGCGACGCGGACGCCTTCGTGGCGCTGGGCGTGGCCGCGCGCGGGGAGAACAAGCTGGACGACGCGCGGCGCGCCTACGAGGCGGCGCTGGAGATCGAGCCCGAGCACCCGGCGGCGCTGTACGACCTGGGCATCTTCTACATGGAGTTCGACAAGGATCCGGCCAAGGCCAGCGAGTACTTCACACAGTTCCTCGACGCCGCCGACGCCGACGATCCGCGCCACAAGGACGCCGCCCAGCGCCTGAAGGATCTGGAGGCGCAGGCGAAGAATGAGCGCGCCAAGGCCGACAAGACCAAGGCGGCGGCGCGACCGGCCAAGGACACGGCCTCGGCGAAGACGGGGGTGAAGGCCAAATGATGTTGTCGGGCGCGGTGCTGACGGTGGCGCTGGCGCTGGTCAGCGCGCAGGGGACGCACCCGTCCGGCAAGCGCAAGGCCCACAAGAGCAGCCCGGCCGTCCACGCGCCCGCCGAACGACACGTGCAGGCGGCGCCCGTGCACGCCGCGGCACCCACACCGGCCCCCCCCGCCAAGCGCGCCGAGGCCGCGGCCGCGGCCGCAGACGACGCCGGCGAACAGGCTGCCGGCGCGTCCGGCCCCCCCAGGACGGCGAAGACGAAGGTCTACACGTTCGGCGCCATGGACGTGGAGGGGAAGCTGAAGACCCCGCAACTCCTTTACTTTCTCAACCGGATCAAGCTGGAACTGGAGATGTCGGCCCCGGATCATCGCTCCTTCATGAAGGAGTTGGAGCGGACCGCCGATGATCCCAGTCTCTGATCGGCCATGAAGTCCACCACTGTGTTGCAGGTCGCGCTGGTCTGGCAGGGGCGAATCCTCGCCTATCGCCTCATCGCGGCCGGCCAGAAAGTGACCGTCGGCCCCTCGCCGGATGCCACGTTCGCCACGCCCCCGGCCCGCGGAAATGACCAGCGCTTCGTCCTGCTGGCGCCGCAGCGGCGACCGCGCGGCCGTTTCCGCCTGCGCCTGACCCCCAGCCTGGGCGGCGAGCTGTTCCTTCGTGGCGAGACCAAGCGCGTGGAGGACGTGCTGTTGACCGCCACGCCCTCCAAGCGGGACGCCGCCATCCGCGAGATCGATCTGGATCCCGGCGACCGGGCGCGGCTGTCGTTCACCGACCTGGGCCAGGCCGAGGGACCACGCCTCGAGCTGCGCTTCGTGGATGCGCCGGCGCTGCTGCCGCGGGCGGGCCTGACGAACCGCGAGCCCTTCCTGGTCCGCGTCGCCGCCGTCACGTCGCTGCTGCTGGCGATGGTGGTGGGCGGCGCGCTGATCTTCGCGCCCGACGAACCGCCGAAGAGCCTGGCCCTGACCGTGGAGCGCGTCGCCAAGCTGCTTCCCCCCTCGCCTCCGCCCCCCGTCGACAAGGGCGCCAAGAAGAAGGCCGAGGAGAAGACGAAGGAAGAGTCCGGCCAGATGAAGAAGGCCAAGGACGAGCGCGGCAAGCTGGGCCGCCACGACGCGCCCGCCAAGGACACCGTCATTCCCAAGGGTGAGAAGGACGTGCTGCGGGACAAGGTCTCGAAGGTCGGACTGCTGGGCATCATCGGCAAGGAGCGGCCCTCCGGCTCGGGGCTGGCGAAGCTCTTCGCCGACAACACCATGGACGTCGAGCAGGCGGTGGCCGGCATGGCGGGCGCGCGCATGGTCGCCGGCCGCGGTTCGGGCGGCCTGGCGACCACGGGCAGCGGCCTGGGGGGCGGGGGCACCGGGCAGGGTCACCTTTACGGCGCCGGTGAAATGGACACCGGCGGGCGCGCCAGCCGCGGGCGCGGGCGCGGGCCCACGCTGGCCAGCCGCAAAGAGCACGAGGTGAAGCTGGACATCGCCACCGGCAACGTCGACGACGGCGGCGGCCTGACCAAGGAGCAGGTGGCCCGCGTCGTCCGCGCCCACTCGAACGCGGTGAAGTTCTGCTACGAGAAGGAGCTGCAGCGCAAGCCCACGCTGGCCGGCAAGATCGAGGTCTACTGGGTGATCGTGCCCGACGGCTCGGTGGAGAAGTCGAAGATCGCCTCGACCACCATGGAGGACAACGCCGTCGAGGGCTGCGTGGCCCGACAGGTGAAGCAGTGGGTGTTCCCCAAGTCCGACGGCCGCACCGTCGTGCAGAGCTATCCCTTCCTGTTCAAGGGTGGGGTGTAGGCCGGTGAGGGGGGCGGGCGTTGCCCTCTCCGCGCTGGCGGCGGGGTGCCTGGCCGGCGGATGCACCAACGACCCGTCGTACTTCCCCGGACCGGCCACGCTGCAGGTGGACGGCCAGGGGATGGAGGCGAAGCAGACGTTGCAGCTGTTCTTCCGCACCGCCACCAGCAGCGAGGAGACGGCCCGCCAGAGCCTGTCGTCGCAGCTGGGTTACCAGGTCCCCTGGCTGCGTGAGGATCGCGTGCACCTCGAGCTGCGCTACACCATCACCAACCTGGGTGACAGCGAGGCGTCGTTCCTGCTGAACGTGGACGGCGCGTCCGAGTTCGCCCGCTTCGACGAGGACGCGGTGGCCGCCGCTTTCGTGGCCGCGGACATGGACGCCCCCTCGCCGCGCGGCCTGTTCCAGGTCCGGCCCCCGGCCCAGGCGCTGGCCCCGGGCCAGGTCCTGCAGGGCGCCATCCTGGAGGACGACTTCCGCGAGATGGAGCTGGACCTCGACGCCATGGGGCGCTGGATGGCGCCGAACTTCCCCGCCGTGCTGCTGTACCGCTCGGACGCGGGCGGCGCGCAGACCGCCGCCACGAACGCCGTCGAGTACGCGATGACGCCCCCGAACCTGATCCGCCCTGCCCTGTGGGAGATCACGCCGCGATTCAATTCCACCCAGGCCATGCGCTGCGATTTCTTGGTGCGCGTCCGCGACGACGAGGGCCGATTGTGGGAAAATGGCGACGCCCAATTCATGCCCGACCCCACGACGTACATGCCCACCATCGTGAAGATGTAGTCCGTCGAGCTGTAGCCGCGCCCGAAGCAAGCCCCCGCTGGCGCTAACCAAACGAGGGTCCTCCTGAATCTCCGCCTGCGCTGCCTCTTCATCACCGGCCTGCTCGTCGCCATGGGCGCGGCGCGGGCGGCGCGCGCGCAGGTCACGGCTCCCCCCAAGGCCGAGCTGTTCCCCGATCCCAGCAAGTTCGCCTATGGCCTGTACACCGAGGGCGCGCTGGGGGCGGTGACGGTGCTGGGGGCGGCAGGCAGCCATCTGACGCCCGGGTGGGCGCTGGGCCTGACGGCGGGTTACGACCTGACCCACTGGCTGGCCCTGGAGGCCCGCGGCGTCGGGTCGACGCACACCACGTCGTTCAGCGACGCCCCCCAGGATGGCGAGCTGTTGCAGCTGTATCACCTGATGGGCGCGTTGCGCTTCAACGTCCGCTACCGGTTCCTGATCCTCTCGGGCGATGGGACGGCCGGCGTGGTGCACACCTCGACCAACGTGCTGGCCTCGGTGGGCCTCAACACGCGGCGGACCTCGGTCGCCTACGGCGGCGGGCTGGGCGTCGACTATCACACGCTGTCGCGTCACTTCGCGTTCGGGGTGCACGCGGGCCTGCAACACATCGTGGGGCTGGCGCAAAGCAACGCGCTGACCACCACCGCCGGCGTGAGGTACACGTTTTGAGCCGGCGCCTGCTGCTGGCGCTGGGCGTGGTGTCCCTGGGCGCCGCCGGGTGCGGGGTCGTCGACGTGGGCGCGCCGCCGGCCGACATCAACGCCTGCCGGCCCAGCCAGCGCTACTTCGTCGAGACCGTGTGGCCCGGCTACCTGACCGCCAGCTATGGCGGCAAGACCTGCGCCGACGCCACCTGCCACGGGGCCATGTCCGGCAACGGCCTGCACCTGGTGACGCCGACGTCAACGCCCAGCTACCCGCTGCTGGCAGGCACCGACTGGTACGCCGCGTACCTGTCGGCGTCGCAAGAAATGACCTGCACCGACGTCAACGGGTCGAAGCTGTACGAATATCCGTCGGGCCTCATCTCCAGTCACGGGGGCGGCATGCTGTTCGCGCCGGGCGGACCCGAGTTCACGCTGTTGATGCAGTGGGTGATGCCCGGGCCATGAACGCCGGCGGGGCGCTGTGGCACGGGGTGCGTGGGGCGGTGGCGGCGGCCGCGCTGCTGCTGGCGGTGGCCGTGTCGGCCCCCGCGCGCGCCGACGACGACGCGCTGGTGCGGGTGCTGGCCGAGCAGGCCCAGGTCCACACCGGGCCCGGCTTCGCGTTCCGGGTGATCTATCTGGCCGCGCGGGGCGAGGTGTTCCCCGTCGTCGAGCGGGCCACCCGGGCGCACTGGTTCCGGGTGCGCCTGCCCGACGGCACCAACGGCTGGATCCTGGGGGACGAGGTCTTTCCCCTGGATCTCGAGGAGTCCGACATCCATCGCGGGCCCTCGCTGTGGCACCGGCTCAGCGAGACGCTGTTCTCTCCGTCGCCGCTGCTGGAGGGGCGCATCGGGCTGTCCTTCTCGGCCGGCGTCATCGGGGGCGACTCCGCCTTTCTGTTCCGGCCCGCCTTCATCCTGGAGCCGCACTTCACGCTGGAGGGCTTCTTCGGTGAGACGGTCGGCAACCAGGTCGACGTCATCTATTACGGGGCTGGACCGAACGTGTTCCTGTTTCCCAGCTCGCCCGTCACGCCGTTCCTGGGGGCGGGCCTGGGGGGCGCCACCAGCCGCACCAAGGCCGATCAGTTCACCGTGCCCACCGGGACCTACAAGGTGCTGAACGTGGGGGGCGGTCTGCTGGTCGCCCTGAAGCAGCGGATCACCCTTCGCGGCGACGCCCGCCACTACGTGCTGTTCGACCCCAACCACACCCAACGAATCCAGGAGTACAGCGGTGCGCTCACCATCGTGTTCTAAGCCGGGGCTGGTGGTGCTGCTGGCGGCCCTGGCGGCGCTGGCGGGCGGGTGCCGGCACATCGGCGTGAAGCCGCACCAGCGCGAGTTGCTGGCGGACCGGATCATGTCGCTGGAAGGCAACGCCCAGGAGCGCGCCGCCGACGAGCACGTGCTGGCCAACCGGGAGGGCGCGGTGGGCGCGACCGGCACGTCCGGAGGAGGCTGCGGCTGCAACTGATGCCCAGGCGCGCGCACATGATCGCCGCATCGCCAGGAGCCTTCGCTTGCGGGCCTTCCGCCTTCGGGGCGCCCGGCGCGCGTGGGTGCCTCACAGGCCTGCGCTCCGACGCCGGGATCGCGAAGCGCCTCACGGTCCTGAGCATGCTCATCGCCGTCCTCGCGCTGGGCGCGGCGCCGGCGAAGGCCGCGGAGGTCGAGGCCGCCCAGCGCGGCACCCTGTTCCTCGAGCCTTCGAACATCAAGGGCAACGCCGGCATCACGGTGATCCACCCCCAGACCGACGTGAGCGCCACCTTCGCTTCGGGGTTCGGGATCGCGGCCGGCTACGCCGTGGACGTGGTCAGCGGCGCCACGCCGCGCGTCTTCGGCGTGCGGAACGACGCCACGGGGCGGCCCGTCGACGCCATCTCGGGCGCCACGAAGTTCTCGGACGTGCGTCAGCAGGCGCACGGCGGGCTCAGCTACTCGCGCCCGGTCGGCGACGTGGCCGCGTCGTACAGCTACGGCTGGGAGCACGACTATCGCTCGCATGCGGTGACGGTGGACACCCGCACGGACATCCTCGACCACGCGCTGACCATCAACCTGTCGTACACCCATAACTTCGACAGCGTGTGCGACGCGGCGAACACGGACACGGCGGGCATTCCGCTGGCCCGCCAGGCCCTGGTCAACTCGAACAACTGCTTCAAGGGCACGGCGGACGTGGCCACGCGCTCGCTGAACATCGACGCCCTGGAACCTTCGGTGACCTGGGCGGTCACCCCTCGCCTGGCCCTGCAAGGCGGCGGCACCGCCCAGGTGCTGGATGGGTTCCAGTCGAACCCTTACCGGCAGGTCGATCTGGGGCGCGCTGGCGCGCGACCGCAAGAGACGCTGCCCCAGTTCCGCCAGCGCTATGCGCTGTTCCTCCGCGGCGCCTACGCCGTGCCGGCCGCCCGCGCGTCCATCCAGGCGATGGGCCGGGTGTACCGCGACTCGTGGGGCGTCCGCGCGGCCACCGCCGAGCTGCTGCTGCAAAGCTACGTGACGCGCTTCCTGCTGTGGTCGCTGCGCGGGCGCGCCACCGCCCAGGGCGGCGCCGTCTTCTACGAAGACGCGCAGACCTACTTCCTTCACGGGCCGAACGGCAAGTACTGGACCGGCGACCGCGAGCTGTCACCGATGCAGAACCTGCTGACCGGGACCAAGCTGACCTACCTGCACATCCCCGAGGCTGGCGGGCACCACTTCATCAGCGAGCTGGACGCCTCGGTGAAGTTCGAGATGCTCTTCTACCGGCTGGACTCCGTGTTCGCGCCCAACGCCGACCGCAAGTACGCCGGCATCCTGCAGCTCGCCGTCTCGGCCCGATTCTGACGTTCCTATCGTCGGCCAGGATCGCCCGAGAGGGCGGCGGTCACTGATAGGCGCGCAACCAGAAGCCCACGGCCGGGGTGACGTTTGCGGACACCGTCACCGTCAGATGGCCCGGGTGCGGCGCCGTCACCGTCATCGCGGCGCAGGCGTGGTACGGGCCGGCGTCGGCCGGGGGCGCGCTGGTTCCCAGCGAGGTCGTTCCGTCGGTGTCGAACAGAGAGAAGCTGACCTTCCCGGCCAGTCCCGGCTGATCGCAGCCGTCCAGCTCGAGGTGAAGCGGTCTGGTGACGTCGTCTATTGCCAGCTGAAACGAGGTGGGACGCGGCGCGCTGGCCACGCCGTCGAAGCAACGCTGATCGAGGGGCACGAGATCGTCCGCGAACAACCCCGTGCGGATGAAGACGCAATCGAGACCATCGAGAAAAGGCTTCAAGGTGAGGAACGAGACCAGGTCGCGGGGCGTATCCAGGCACCAGCCGTCTTGCTCGGCGTCCACCGTCCTGGTGCTGCCGTCCGCCGCAGTGATCGTGACCTGGCAGCTCATGCCATCCGTGCTGCAGGAGGCGCTGCGCCCGACGGTGCGCAGGTTCGACAGCTGCGCCAGTTGCTCGGCGGTCATTTGCGCGCGCGTCGCGGCGAACCGCATCTGCCCGCTGAAGACCCCGCTGCAGGACACGTCGACGCTCTGACTGCTGTCGGTCCAGACGGGAGCATCGATGGGGCCCGCAGCCCCCCCGGCTCCCCCTCTGCCTCCGACGCCTCCGGTGGCGCCCACGCCCCCGGCGCCGGCGGCGCCCCCTGCGCCCGTGACAGGGCCGCCCACCTGATACACACGCAGCCAGAGATCGCCGGCCGGCATCGCTCCATTGACCGAGATCAGCAGGGTCGCGATCGTCGGGCCCGGGACCATCACGGTCAGGCTGGCGCACGTGTGCTCGCTTCCGGGGTCCAGCGGGGCGGTGCTGGTGCCCAGCGTCGTCCCGTCTGCGTCGAGCAGCGTGAAGGAGAACTTGCCCGCTCGGCCCGGCTGATCGCAGTCGTCCAGGTCGATGCGAAGCGGCTCGCCCGGATCAATCACCGGGATCTGGCGGGTGATGTCGCCGCTTCCAGTGGTGAACAGGCCGTTGAAGCAACGGGCATCGGGGGCGATCACGTCGTCGGCGGGCGAAGGCTGCACCGACTCCCTTCCGTACTGGCAGGTCAGCGTGTCCAAGAACGGCTTGAAGGTCGCATACGACACCAGCCGCTCGGGCGGGCGGCACGACGTGTCGCCCTCCACGGCGGCCATGGTCACCGAGCTGCCGTCTGCGCTCCCCACGGTGATCGAGCAGGAGAAGCCGTCTTCGATGCATTGCGGGAGGGCGTCGACCACCTTCAGGTTGGACAGCACCGCCAGCTGATCGGCCGTCAGTTGATCGCGCGTGGCCACGAAACGCATCGAGCCCATCCAGTAGCTGCCGCAGGTGACGTCGATGCTGCGACTGCTGTCGGACCAGATGGACGCGTCCGCGACCGGTCCTGTCCCTCCCGCGCCCCCGCCGCCGCCTCCTCCCATCCCGGCGGGCGGGTTGACCGGCTTCCCGTCACCGCCGCAAGCGACCGCCCCCAGCGCCAGGAGAGTCGACAGCGACACCCTGCGCGCGAAGACACGCCCACTTCCCGAGAACAGGCCCACGACGCTTGGCTTCAGCATGTGTCCGTTGTGCAGCAATGGATGGGCCAGCGCTTTATCCGCAAAGTCCCCGCGCGCACGGCGTCATGGCCGGCACGACAGCGACAGGCCTGTCGCGATCCGGTCGCGTCCGTCGACGGGGCTAGGTCAGTCGCAGGACGACGGGCCGAACGTGACCCTGGGGAACGGCCGCTCGGGGCGGGCGAAGAAGTAGCCCTGGCACAGATCGCCGCCCAGCCGGATCAGCGCGTTCCGCTCCTCGACCGTCTCGATGCCTTCCGCCACGATCTGGATCTTCAGGTCGCGGCACAGCTCGACAATCGACCGGATCAACTTCTGCTTCGTCTGCGACAGGTGGATCCCGCGCACCAGGGACATGTCCACCTTGACGATCTCCGGCTCCAGCTGGGCGAAGCTGGTCAGCCCCGCGTACCCGGCGCCCAGATCGTCCACCGCGATTCGATAGCCCATGGCGCGCAGCCGCTTCATGCGCTGCATCGGCTCGTCGATCCGATCCAGCGCCGCCCGCTCGGTGATCTCCAGGACCACGCGCGAGGCGAACGCCGACAGCGGGGCGGCGGGCGAGAACAGCTCCTCGTCCGCCAGGTCCTCCGTGTGCAAGTTGACGAACAGCAGCCCTTCCAGGCCCGCGTGGTCCCGCAGCGTCTGGGCCGCCCGCCCCCGGATGGTCCGCCCCAGCTGGCGCAACCGCCCCAGCCGCTCGGCGGCGTCCAGCAGATCGTCGGGGCGCCGCAACGTGGCCTCGTCGGTGCGGACCAGCGCCTCGTGGGCGTACACGCAGCGGGCCGACCAGGACACGATGGGCTGGTAGGCCATCCACAACGTCTGCAGCGCGTTCGAGAACCGGCTCTCCAGCCCGGCCCGGTCGCTGATGGCGTGGCCGCCCCGCGACAGCTCCTGCAGCGCTTCGCGGCGAACCCGCGCCATCTGCTGCAAGCGGGCGGCGCGCGCCACCACGTCGGTCAGCTCGGCCAGCGGCACCGGCTTGGCCAGATACCGAAAGGCGCCGTACTCCATGGCCTTGATGGCGTCCTTGACGTCCGGACCGCCGGTCATCAGCACCACGGGCAGATCCAGATCGTGCTCCCGTACCGCCCGCAGCAGCTCCAGGCCGCTCATCCCGGGCATCGTCACGTCGCTGACCACCACATCGAACGCTCGCGTTCGCACCAGCTCGGCGGCGGCCACCGAGTCCGTGGCGACCTCGACCGTCATGCCATGCTTTCGCAGCTGGCGCGCGTAGACCGCCGTGATGTTCGCCTCGTCGTCGACCAGCAGCACGTTGCCCCTCTCGGCCGGCCTGGCGATCTTGTCAGCCGCCTCGGCTCCCTCCCCGTCTTGACGCTCCAGGCTCACGTGCATCCCTTCTGGGCATCGGCAGTCGTACCGACAAATTGAGCGCCTTCGGCCAGCCGGCCTAAACCGCGGCAGCAAAGGTGTCGAGACGGCATGGCGAAGGACATGGTGTGCACGATCTTCTTATGAGTGAAGGGGTTCCCCCTCGACTCTACACCGATGGTTGGGCGGCGGATCCCCGGGAGACCAGCCGCGCCCGCCGCGCCTCGGACCTGATGTTCGCGGCGATCGCCATCCTATATCCCGCCTGGCACTGGATCTTCCGGGCTTTGCTGAGCACGCCGCGGGATTCGCTGGGCGAGCGCCTGCTGGTGGCGGCTGCCGCGTTGCTGGGGATGCTGGTCTCGCGGCTGCGTGGTTTCTCCCGGACCATGCCGGTCGTCGAACAGCTGGTGCTGGCGCTGCTGACGGGGCACTACCTGTCGCTGGTCTGGCGGAACGATTTCGCCTTTCCCTACATGGCGGGGCTGTATGTCGTGTTCGCCTCGGTGGGGACCGTCATCTCCCGGCTGCGGATGGCCATCGCCTATTCGGCGCTGGCCATGGCGTCGCTGGGCGCCATGTCCCTGCTGCGCCAGCGCGGGCGCGCCGATCTCGAGGTGCTGCTGGGCCTGGCCACCATGCTGGTGGCGATGTGTGTGGGCGTTTACCGCACCACGGTGACCCGCCGGATGGCGATGCGCCGCCTGCTGCGCGAGCGCCAGCTGATGAGGCAGATCATCGAGACGATCCCCGACCCCGTGTTCGTGCGCAACGCCGAGCGGGACCTGGTCTTGACGAACGAGGCCGGACGGCAGTTCGACAACGCGACCGGTTACGACACCGAGCCGATCGTGCAGCAAGAGCTGACCACGCTGGCCGGGGGACAGCCGCTGACGCAGGACTCGGCCCTGACGACCAGGCACGGCCCGATCGCCATGTCCGTGAAGACCGCGCGCGCCGAGTCCGTGAACAGCCAGCTCATGGTGGTCACGGTCATGCGGGACGTCACCGACCGCCGCCAGCTGGAGGAGTCCCTGCGCTCGAAGATTCGCGAGCTGGAGCAGGCGAACGAGCGGGTGCGCCAGCTGCAGGGGATGCTGCCCATCTGCATGCACTGCAGCCGCATCCGTACCAGTTCGGACGAGTGGCAGCCGCTGGAGAAGTACGTGGCCCGTCATTCGGAGGCAAGCTTCACCCACACGCTCTGCGCGGCCTGTCTGGAACGGCATTATCCGGAGGAGGGGGTCTCATGAGTCAGGTAGCGGTACCGGTCAAGGCAACACAGGGACGGGTCCTGGTGGTGGACGATGAAGAGCCGGTGAGGGTGGCGCTGGGCCGCACATTGCGCCGCCTGGGCTACGAGATGCTCGAGGCGAGCCACGGCGAGCTGGGGCTGCAGATGGTCTCGACCCGCAATCCCGATGTCCTGATCCTGGACCTGCGGATGCCGGGCATGGACGGCCACGCCTTCATGCAACGCCTTCAGGCGGCCGGCCACCCGTCCCCCCCGCGCGTCATCGTGATGAGCGGCCAGGGCAACATCGACGACGTCATCAAGATCCTGCGCTGGGGCGCGGTGGATTACCTGCGAAAGCCCTGGAACCTGACCGAGCTGATGTCCGCCGTCACGCGCGCCCTGGAGCTGAAGCGGCAAAGCGAGAACGAGCGGCCGGGCGGTCCGCCCGCCCCCGACGCGGTCGAGCCGGAGACACCCGACTCGAAGCGGCGGGCCCGCTTCGCGTCGCTGCAGACCAAGCTGCGGCAGGGCGAGATCGTGCTGCCCTCGATCCCCGCCATCCTGGAGCAGCTGCGCGTGCTGGTCGACGATCCGAAGTCCTCCCTCGATCACATCGCGGAGGTGGTCGAGCGAGACTCGCGCATGGCGGCCGACCTGCTGCGCATGGCGAACTCGGCGCAGTTCTCGCACATGCCGCGCGCCACCAACACGAAGACCGCCGTCACGCGCCTGGGCCTGAAGCACGTGAACAATCTGGCGCGGACCATCTTCCTGCAGGGGCTGTGCAACGTGCGCAGCGGCCCTTACCGTGACCTGCTGGCTGCCGTGTGGCGCCGCTCGGTGGCGCGCGGGGTGGCCATGCGGGCGCTCTGCGATCTCATCGACCCCTCGGCCGGGGTGGACGGCGACACGGCCTACCTGATCGGCCTGATGGCGGATGTAGGGGCATCGCTGCTGCTGTGGGTGACGTGCGAGCGGGCCGGAGACAACCTGACCAGCGAGGACGTGAGCGACACCAAGAGCGCGCTGGAGATGGTGCGGCGTTCCCACGAGGACGTCGGGAAGGCGCTGGTCGAGCGCTGGAACTTCGGCAAGGCCATCCCTTGCACGGTGGCGCAACACCACCGCGAGGCGCCGCCGGTCACCGACACCGTGTGGTGGAACCTGTTCGTGCTGGGCGACCATCTGGCCTCGAAGATCGTCGAGCAGCGGGACATCACCACCGAGCGGACCCTGAGCGAGATCACCATCGATCGCTGCGCGGCGGAGTTCGGCATCCCCCGGGTGGTGCTGAGCCAGCTTGCCGGTGACCTGCGCGGCGAATACGAGTCGATCGAGTTCGGCCTCGACTGACACGTTTCACCGCTGAAACTGTTTTTCGTTACGACTTTCGAACGAGACCTTTCGTCGCGTAACATCCAAGCTTATTTTCCTTTAGGCAGCCCTGGCAATGTCAGAGCGGGCCCGGCCACGTCGTACTGAGAGCGGGAGAGGATCCCCGGACGGTCTGGCTGTTGGTCCCAGGGAGAGCGGGTGATGCAAGAACCTTTGCGTTTGCTGCACATAGAAGACGACGAGGACGACGCCGAGCTGGTGCGGCGGGTCCTGGAGAAGGACGGGTTCAGCCTGGCCTGGGAGCGGGTGGACTCGGAGCAGCAGCTGCGCGAGGCGCTGAAGCAGCCGTGGGACATCGCCATCTCGGACTTCGCGATGCCTGGCTTCAGCGGACTGCGCGCCTTCGAGATCCTGTCGCAAGAGCGGGCGGACCTGCCCTTCATCTTCGTTTCGGGCGCGCTGGGCGAGGAGCGGGCGGTAGAGGCGATGCGCGCCGGGGCCCGGGACTACTTCCTGAAGGGCAACCTGGCCCGGCTGAATGCGGCCGTCCGCCGCGAGCTGCGCGAGGCCGCGAACCGGCGGCAGCGCAAGATTGCTGAGGAGACGGCGGCCCGGGAGCAGCAGCGCCTGGCCCTGGCCATCGAGGCCAGCAACGCCGGCGTGTTCGAGATGAAGCTGGACGACGAAGGTGGGACCGTCGACTACAGCGGGCCCTGGACGGAGATCCTCGGCTACCGGACCAGCGAGCTGCCCGACAAGGGGGACGCGCTGGTGGCCTGGGTGGCCGACCGCATCGAACCGCAGGCGCCCAAGGCCGCCCTGGTGGAGATGAGGCGCTTCTACGCGGGGCGCTGCGATCGCTACAACGCGGAGATCCGGCTGCAGCGCAAGAACCACAGCTGGGTCGACGTGGCCGTGTTCGCGCGCGCGGTGGAGCGCGACCCGACGGGCGCGGCGAAGCGCATCGCCGGCGTCGTGCTGGATCTGTCCGCCCGCAAGCACCTGGAGGCGCAGCTGCGCCAGGCCCAGAAGATGGAGGCGGTGGGGCGCCTGGCGGGTGGCATCGCGCACGACTTCAACAACCTGCTGACCGCCATCCTCAGCTTCGGATCTTTCGCGCGCGAGGCGCTGCCCGCCGAGGACCCCATCGGCCTGGACATCGACGAGATCCTGAAGGCTGGCCAGCGTGCCCAGGCCCTGACCAGCCAGCTGCTGGCCTTCTCGCGCCGCAAGCCGGTGGCCCCGCGGGTCCTGAACGTGAACGAGGTGGTCGAAGGGACCCAGCGTATCTTGCGCCGGCTGCTGGGCGAGGACGTGCAGATCGTCGTCGAGCCCGCGGACGATCTGGGCAACGTGCGCATCGATCCCGATGCGCTGGAGCAGGTGCTGCTGAACCTGGCCGTCAACGCGCGCGACGCCATGCCGGGCGGCGGCACGCTGACGGTCAGAACGGCGAACACCACCGTGGATCCCATGAACAGCGTGGCCCCGGGCGAGTACGTCGAGATCGCTGTGATCGACACGGGCACCGGCATGGACGCCGCGACCCAGGCCCAGATCTTCGAGCCGTTCTTCACCACGAAGGAGCAGGGGCGCGGCACCGGGCTGGGGCTGGCCACCTGCTATGGCATCGTTCACCAGGCGGGCGGCCTGATCCAGGTGGACAGCGCGCTGGGCGAGGGGACGACCTTCCACGTGCTGCTGCCGCGCATCGCCGACCAGGCCGAGGGTCGGAACCAGGTGCGCGACCCCGAGAACATCCTGGGAAACGAGGTCATCCTGATCGCCGAGGACGACGAGCAGGTGCGCAAGATCGCCGCTCGGTCGCTGTCGCTGCTGGGCTACACGGTGATCGAGGCGGCGGACGGAGAAGAAGCGCTGGAGCAGTACGCGCGGCGCGACGTGGACATCGATCTGCTGCTGACCGACATCGTGATGCCGCGGCTGGGCGGCAAGGCGCTGGCGGAGCGGCTGCGCGCCACGCGCCCCACGCTGCCCATCCTGTTCATGACCGGTCACAGCACGCTGGGGACCGTCTTCGACGATCCGGAATCGGAGGTGCTGGAGAAGCCGTTCACGCCGCGAGCCCTGGCACAGAAGGTGCGCCGCCTGCTGGACGCGCGTGTCCCGCAGGCCGTGGCCCGCGCCTGAGCTCGTCCCGCTACTGCAGCGGCTTGGGATCCTGATCGCGCGACAGGCTGACCGACGCGCCGGTCAACGCGTCGGGCGTGACGGCGATGTCCAGCTCCTCGCCGCTGACGCTGCCGTGGCAGCCGCCGCAGACGCCGTTGAACAGCGCCCGGGGGACGCCGGGGGTCACGTACTCGCCCGCCGCCAGCTGATGCTCCTCGGTCATCGTCAACACCGGGTTACCGGCGCCGTCGACCAGCTCGAGGATCAGGGGCTTTTGCGTGGGGACGTAGACCTTCAGTGAATGATCGGCCTCGAACGCGGCGGTGCCCACCACTTGCCGGTTCACATAGACGTTCTGCGAGCCCACCAGCCCACCGGGGTTGGGCCCGGGCGGGGGCAGCTCCTGGTACACCTTCAGGGCGACGGCGGCGTCCATCGCCTGCACGTCCCGGCCCTGGCGCAGGTTCGCGCCCAGCAACGTGGCCACCATCGGCACGTCGGGGAAGTGCATGATGCCGGCCGGCCCGCCCGCGTGACCGCCGAACACGAGCTGCGGCAGGTTCTTGAACAGCTCCGTCTCGCCGCGCTTGTAGCCCAGCGTGGCCTCGACGATCGACCGCGAAGGATCGGACAGCAACGTCGTGCGCAGCGTGCCGCCGCCGGCGGCGGCCCTGGGATCCAGCGCCACCAGATCGTACTTCGGCGTGTCGGCCATCGGGTTGGCGACATTGGCGGCGTACGACACCAGCACCCGGCCGTCGGGCAGGGAGAAGGGCGAGCGATAGGCGCCGGCGGTCCCGGCCCGGCCCGTCGCCGCGGGATCCAGCATGACCAGCGACTTCAGGAAGGACGGCTCCGGGCGATCGGCCTCGAAGGGCCCCACCGAGCGGTTGAAGGTGGCCAGCGCTCCGGCTGCGCCCAGCGATCCCACGTCCGACAAGATGACCAGGAAGTTGCGGTCCAGCCCTTCGCGTATCTCCGTGGCCTGCGAGTAGCCCACCGACGGATGCTCGACGGCGCTGAAGGTGTCCGTCGACTGCGCGCGCTGCGCCAGCAGCGGGTGGTAGTCGGTCAGGTCCCAGTTCATGCGCCGCCCCGACAGCTGATAAAAGTCCGGGGAGGCCTTCTCGGCCGTGAACGAGAGGCGGCCGTCCTGCATCATCGCCGGGCCCAGCTCGGAGTTCAGCAAGAACGTCATCTGCTCGATGGCGGTGAAGTCGGCGTGCGGGCCGGTGCGGAACAGATCCGAGTTCGGCAAGAACGTCTTCTGCGTGAGGGTGCCGGCCCGGGTCGAGGCGAAGACTACGGCGCCGTTGGGCGCGAACATCGGGTCGAAGTTGTGCACCCGCACGCTGCCCTGGATGCGTCCCGCGTCGGTGGTCAACTGGGTGCAGGTGCCCGCCGGGACGTCGACCATGAACAGGTCCAGCCCCACCGCCTCGGAGGCGCGCCCCGCGAAGATCAGCTTCGTCCCGTCGTAGCTCCAGTCGGGGCCGCGCACGTCCGACGCGCCCGCCTGCAGGCCGGGACAACCGGCCAGCACGCTGCGCGCGTTGCCGACCGACGTCACGTCGCCGTGCGCGCCGAGCGTGGCGTCCGCCACCATCAGATCGGCGCCGCCGCGGAAGGTGTCGAAGGCCAGCAGCGAGTCCGGATCGGGGGGGCGGACCACGTAGGCCAGCGGCAGCTTGTCGCCGCTGGCCATGGCCGACACGGCGGCCGCCCGATCGCCCCGCTCCAGCCGGTGCCATTCGTTGAACGTGCAGAAGGCGGTCGCGGCGGCGGGGTTGGCGGCGTCGAAGGCGGGACAGTCCTGGGCCGAGACGGGCATGCTTTGATCGGGGGTCGTGCCGCTGTCCAGCAGCGCGCCCGCGCGATGGGTGATCCCGCCGGAGATGGGGAAGATGTTCTTCTTCACGGCCCGCGACTGGCGGACGTCCACGCTGTCGAGGGCCATGAACTCGTTGATCAGCGTCTCGTAGTTCCGCTTCAAGGCGGAGGGGGCGAAGAAGCCCTGCGCCCCCGGACGCAGGCGGAAGTCGTTGAACCCGTCGGGGCTGTGGCAGCCCTCCAGCGCGCAGCCGCGCTTCAGCAGGATGGGCATGACGTTCGCCTCGAAGAACAACTGCCCGGCGCTCTTGGGCGCCGCGGCGGCCGGGTTGGTCTGCACCGCCTCGGCGAAGGCCTTCCACTTCAGCCAGGTGTCGTCCGAGCGCGAGGCGAAGAAGATGCCGCCGGTGTGACTGACCCCGCCCCCCGCCGGGGCCAGCGGTCGCAGCAGGATCTCGCTCTGCTCGGCCGCCGTGCCGGGGGGCGCCACGAAGTCCGACGCCTGCAGGAAGTTGAAGCGCAGCTGCGCGTCGTCGTCACCGCAGGTGATGTAGAAGTCCGACTGCGGCGAGCTGTGGCAGGTGGCGAACGCGCACGAGGCCTTCAGCTTCGGCATCACGTCGTTCTGGAAGGCGGCGAACGCGGCGCTGCTCTCGTCGACAGCGGACAGGTCGCGATCGGCGGGCACGGCCGTGTTGCACGCGCCCTGCCCCTGGTTTCCCGCCTGGGGGGGCGCGATGCCGTCGCGGGTGGCGCCGTTCTCCAGCCAGTTCTCCAGCGTGAAGAAGGCGTCCGAGTCGATCGCCAGCGTCTTGCCGCCCACGTGCGTGATCTCGCTGGGCAGCAAGGTGCCACGATAAGGAATCTGGACCGAGGCCTCCTTCAGCGCCTTCAGCAGCAGCAGCGGGTAGGGATAGCTGCCGTACTTTCGCAGCACGTCCGGGCGCTTGTGAACGGTGTCGAACGACGTGAGATCCAGGTTGCCCAGCGCCGTGCCGGTCTTCGGGTCGACGCTGTGGCAGGGGGACGTGTTTCCCACACATGACTGCGTCAGGATGGGCTGGATGTGCTCGTCGTAGAACGAGGGCGGCGTCGGCTTCTTCGGCGCGCAGCCGAGCGCACCCAGCAGCAACGCAAGGGCAGCCGCGGGCGAGCGGACCAGGTTATTCCGCATGCACATCGATGATATCAGTGGCGGTCGGGAACCGGGCGTTTTGCCCTGACACCAGAACGGCGGATCACAACGCCGGCTTTACTGGCCCAGCGACGCCAGCGAGGCGCGGGCCAGCGAGCGGACGAAGGGGGACGCGTCCGAGGACGACGCCTGGGTGAGCGCGGAGGCCGCCACGGCGGCGGGGGCCTTCATCTGCCCCAGCGCCCACGCGGCGCGCTTGCGCACGCTGGCGCTGGGATCGCTTTGCAGCAGCTGCACCAGCGCGGGGGCCGCCGCCTGGGTGCGCAGCTGAGCGACGGTGAAGATGGCCTGCACCCGAACGTTCTCGTCGCCGTCGGTCAGCAGAGCGGTGGCGACGCTGCCGTCGCTGAACCCCTCCACCTTGCGCAGCGCCGACAGGGCGCCGGCGCGCACCAGCGGGTCGGCGTCCGCCAGCACGGCCTGCAGGGGCGCGGCCGCCTCGGGGCGGCGGATCACGCCCAGCGCGTGCGCCATCGCCACCCGCGCCTCGCTGGTGAACAACGGGTTCGACAGGGCCGCCCCCAGGGCCGGGATGGCGCTGGGCTTGCCGAAAGAGGCCAGGACGTCCGCGGCGTTCCGCGCCTTCACCGAGTCGGGCTGCCCCAGGCGGCCCAGCATGTCGGCGAACACCTGCCGGCTGACCCCGCGTCGCACCAGCCACCAGCCCGCCACGTCACGCACGGTGGCGTCCTCGCTGTCGATCAACGGCATCACGTAGTCGACGCAGGCCGCGCAGACCAGGTACTCCGCGCGCTCCAGCTCGGACTTGATGGCGTCCGCCGATCCCGAGGCGATCGCCGACGCGACGGCCTGGGGGCTGCTGCCGTGACCGGCGCGGGCCGGTCCCGCCACCAGCACCAGCGCGCCGGCGAGGGCCAGCGCGCCCAGCTTGCCGGCGTGACGATTGGTACGAAGCAGTCCCGTGGACATCGAGATGGACATGGCGCGAAGACCTCCGTTGATGCGGTCGTTCTGGCGGGTGATGGCGACGGGCGACCTCATGGCTGCCCCACCGCCTCGTCCTTGTTCTCGCGCGAGAAGAACTGCCCGCCCATGTCGATGCTGAGACCGAGCAGGTAGTACTCGTCGGCGGTCAGCTCCATGCCGCCCATGTCGGTCGGGTGCACCGGGCCTCCGGGCACGAAGCGGGTGGCGGGGTCGATGGCGGGGAAGCGCTGCATCGGGTTCAGCCGCTTGATCACGTCGGAGTGCGCGGCGTCGGCGGCCTTGGCGAAGGCGAACGCGCCGTCCGGCGGTGTGATGGTCACGTTGTCGTCGCCCAGCAGCTCGCCCAGGCCAAACAGCGAGATGTACGAGGCGGTGAAGGCGCCGGTCATCCGCTCGCCCACCATGACGTCCAGCTTCTTGCCGGTCAGGTCGAAGATGAACGTCTGCGACGTGCCGGTGGTGTTGTCCATCACCGTGAACTGCGGGTTGCCCGGCTTGCTGGCGTCGCCGTCGTGACAGCTGATGCACTTCGCGTCGAAGATGGGCTGGATGGCCAGATCCCAGGGCACGCCACGGACGTTCCCGTAGGTGAAGTTGGTCGAGGTGCGCTGGGCGCGTGGAACGTCCAGGTTCACCGGGCCCAGCGCGGCCGCCCTGGTCTGGCCGGGCTGGATGGGCGAGGGCTCCGCGCGGTTCTCGTGGCAGCCGCCGCAGGTCCGCTCTTCGCCGCCGCGGCCGCTCACCCAGATGTCCTCGTTGGCGATCGCCAGCGCGAACTTGTCGATCAGCTGCATGTGCACGGGCGTGTTCGCGGGCAGCTGGGCCTTGAACGAGAAGTCCTCCTGCACCGGGACCTCGCCGTAAAGCGACGCCCCGTCGAACTCCGTTGAACCGAACGTGCGGATGCCCTCCTCGCTGGAGAACCCCTCGATGAGGCGAACCTTGACGGGGTCGCTGGCGGCCACCGCCCCCATGACGTCCGTCAGGCTGCTGTTCTTCACGTTGATGGCGCCCAGCACGAAGCTGTCCCCCGCCACCGGCGATTGCGTGGTGGGCGGCTCGGCCCGGGCCTTCAACGGGCGCGCCTGGATCTCCCAGGTGTTCGGGTTGTCGTACAGAGGATGGCGGGCGCCGCTGGCGGCGTCGAACACGTAAAGGCCGAAGTTCGCCTTCAGCTGCGAGGCCCCCAGCGTCTCGGACTGCACCGGACCGTCCGCCCAGGAGACCAGGAAGGTGTTGCCCGCAGCGTCGCCGATGGGCTCGGCGTCGTAGTAGCGGCCGACGCCGTCGATGGAGTCGGTGCGATCCCCCGGCACCGCCGGGGTCAGATCCACCGCGCTGGAGGTGGCCTCGCTCTTCGCCAGGTCGATCAGCAGCAGCTTGCCCGCCTGCAGGGTCCGGTCACGGGAGGTGCCCACCGCCACCACCTTGTACGCCGTGCTGCCGTCCTGGTTCTGGTAGCTGCTGACGAAGCGGGCGCGCAGATAGCTGTTCGTCTGCACGCTGGTGAGGTTGGGGTTGACCTCGCTGCCGTACGCTTCCTTCATGCCGGTCATGTCGGCGTTCATCATGCGCAGGTGACCGTCGTTGACCTCGCCCAGGTGTCGCCACTCGGTGTAGATGACGTGCCCGTCGGGCATCAGCGAGGGCGCCACGCGATGGGACACGTTGCGGGCGCCCAGCTGCATGTTCGTGCCATCCAGGTTCATGGTGCCGACCTGCGCGGTGGTGGCGCGCTCGTACTCGTCCTGGAACTGCGGCGACGGGTCCTCGACGCTCTGGTTGGTCATGAACATCAGCTTCTGCCCGGGCAGGAAGGTGGGGAACACGTAGTCGTGGTCGCCCGCGGTGATCTGCCGGGGATTGGTGCCGTCGACGTTCATGGTGAACAGCTGGTACGTCGACTCGTTGGCCAGGCGCGCCGAGAAGGCGATCTGCGCGGCGTCGAAGGACAGGTCCCAGGACGTGATGTCCGCTCCCGTGAAGTCGACGCCGGTGGTGGCGGCGTTGGCGGACGCCAGCGCCGTCAGGTTGGTCAGCTTGCCGTTCGGGGAGGGGGGCTCCAGCTTCATCAGGCTGCCGCCCGGCACGAAGTTGGCGTAGTCGAACACGTTGCCGCCGCTGTTGCGGGCGGTGCGCTGCACGAACACGATGGCGCGCACGTCCGCCGGCAACAGCGACTGCGCCCCCTGCCCGGGGGTATCGCCGCTGTTGCATGCCCCCAGCGCCAGGGCGACCCCGGCCGTCAGGAGGCCAAGTCCCTGCAGGGGACCGAGACGGGCGAGACCAAGGTGGGAGGGCGCGCGCAGGTGAGGCATCGAGGAGACTCCTTCGGCTGTTGCGAAGCTGCCGCCCGGGGAACAGCAACTTCGGCGCCACCGCGCGAAGAGGCGCACCCGGCCTCAGGACCGCGACGATCCGGGCCCGGCGTCCGGCAATGAACGCGTTCCGCCCCGAAGGCGCGAAACGGGCCGGCGGCGGTTGCGCAACCGTGTTTCTCGCGGAAAGTCGGGCCCCGATCGGGAGGTCGAGCGGCAAATGACCACAATTCCCGCGCTTTGCACCACGCGCGCCCCGTTGCGCAACAGATGACCGGCGCGCCGGCGTTGCAGGTCGGTTTGCCGCCGCCGCGCGACGACATCATCCCACCCTGGTTGCGCTTTCGCCGTCAAACCGCCCGCGGGGCCTTGAGCGTTTGCGACGGATGCGTCTACGATCGCAGCGGGGCATGGAAGATCTTCGGCCGCTCGGTGCGCCGGGCCAGCGTCTGGGCCGCTACGAGCTGATCCAGCGCATCGCGGTGGGCGGCATGGCCGAGGTGTACCGCGCGTACGCCGTCGGCCCGGGAGACTTTCGCAAGCTGGTGGCGATCAAGCGCCTGCTGCCGCAGCATGCGCTCGATCCTCAGCTGCTGCGGATGTTCCTGGACGAATCGCGGTTGATGGCGCGCTTCGCGCACCCGAATTTGCCGCAGGTCCTGGACGTGAACGACGGCGGCGGACATGACGTGCCGTTCTTCGTGATGGAGCATGTGGCGGGCGTCGACCTGCGGGACATCCTGCGCGCGGCGGGCGGACCGCTGCCCCTCGAGCAGGTGGTGACGCTGGCGTCGGGCGTGGCGGCCGGCCTGCACCACGCGCACGAGCTGCGCGGCGAGGACGGAAGGCCCCTGGAGATCGTTCATCGCGACGTCTCGCCGTCCAACGTGCTGGTCAGCTTCGACGGCGGTGTGAAGGTGACCGACTTCGGCGTCGCCAAGTGGCAGCAGCAGAAGAGCTTCACCTATCAGGGTCAGTTGAAGGGAAAGTTCGCGCACATGTCGCCCGAGCAGTGCAAGGCCGAGCCGCTCGATCGGCGGAGCGACGTGTTCGCGCTGGGCACGCTGATGTACGAGATGGCGACGGGCCAGCAGCCGTTCCGCGCCGACAGCGAGTTCGAGCTGCTGTCGCGCATCGTCTCGCAGGACGCCCCGCCACCGCCCGGCGGTCCCGGCGGGGAGGTGGCGCCCGAGCTGACGGCCATCATCATGCGCTGCCTGGAGCGGCAGCGGGAGCGCCGCTTCGCCACCGCCCAGGAGCTGCAGCTGGCGCTCGAGGCGTTCGCGCGCGAGCGGCGCCTGAACGTGTCGCCGGTGGGACTGGCCGGCTACGTGGCCTCGCTGTTCGGCGAGCGCGTGGCAGCGTGGCGGTCTGCCGCCGGCAGCGCGTCCAGCGAAGCGATCCCGCAGAGAGCGCCGGCGCTGCCCTCGGTACGGACCGCCACGGACACCTTCGCGCTACCGGAGACGCTGGTCTCGGAGAGCGAGCGGCTGCGGACCGGCCCCGCCATCAGCGCGGCGTCGGTGCCAGCCGCGGGCGTGCGCGCGAACCGCCCGGCAAGCGCGAAGCGGACGGGGATGGCCAGGGCGGCAGGAGCAGCAGCGGTGTTGCTGCTGGCGCTGGGCGGCTACGCCGCCTTCGCACCCGCGCGCGGTCCGGCCCCCGCGCCTGGGTCGGCCAGACCGACCGCAGCCCCTCCCGTGATCGCCGCGCCGGCGGCCGCCCCACCATCCAGCGCACCGGATCCCACCGGCGCCCCGAACGCGATGGCGAGGCTCGAGCCGGCCCCTCTCCCGGCGGCACAACCGCTCTCGACGCCCGTCAGCGAGCCGCCGCCCCGCTCGGCGCGCGCCGTTCGCTCCCGCCGGCCTCCGAAGGACGCGCCCCGGGCCATGACCGCCGCCGAGGTGCCGCCCGCGGAGTCGCGGCACGACATCGTGGCCCTGCCGGCGCCCGCCGCTGGTCCTGGGGAACCGGCCCGCCCGGCGCCGGCTCCGCCGTCCCACCCCAGCCCGCAATCGAAGGTCTGGGATCCCGATTCGCCGGTTCCGCCGTGAACCTGCAGACGCGACCACGATGACGCCCGCCTCGGCGGCGTCACTGACGTTCACGGTGCGGCCCGGCCGCTGGCCCATCGGGCCGGTCGTCGTCCTGTTCGCGCTGGCGGGGCCCCGGCCCCTGCTCGCGGCCGGCGACGCCAGCGGCCCGGCCCCTGAAGGCCAGCCGCCCCACGCAGAACAGCCCTCACCCGTCGTGCCGCCCGCGCCCATGACGGGCGAGGCCCGCACGCACTACGACCAGGGATTGCGGCTGTACGGCGATCATGATTTCCCGGCCGCGATCCGCGAGTTCGAGGCGGGCTTCGCGCTCGAGCCGCGGCGTGAATTCTTGTTCGCCGAGGCTCAGGCGTACCGACTGGCCGGGGACTGCGCCCGAGCCATCCCGCTTTACGAACGCTTCCTGGGCAGCGGTCCTTCGCCGCTGCAGGTGGATGCCACGCGCCTGGCGCTGGATCGCTGCGCGCGGCTGCCTCCCGTGAAGCCCCCGCTGCCGGTCGCCCCGCAGCCGCGCGTCGCCGCCGCCCCGGTCCCCGCCGCGCCTGTTGCTTCCCGGTCGCCGCCGTGGTGGCACGACCGCTGGGCGCTCGGCGCGCTGGGCGCCGGCCTGGCCTCCACCGGCGTCGGCGTCGCCTTCGTCCTCGCCGCGCACAGCGCCGCCGATCAGGCGAACCTCAGCACCCACTACGGCGATTACAGCCGCCTGTGGGACACGGCGGAGCGCCGCCAGGTGATCGGCGTGACCGCGCTGGCGACGGGCGGCGCCTTGCTGGCGCTGGGCGGGCTCCGCTACGCGTGGGTGCGCCGTCATGGCAGCCAGGCAACGAAAGGCGCCGGCGCGCAGGGTGACGCCCTCACCCTGCGCTCGTTCACCGCGCTGCCCCTGCCCACGGCCGGGGGCGCCGGTGTGATGGCACAGGTGAACTTTTGAAGGTGCGGGCGGCGCTGCGCGCGGGAGCGCTGGCGGGGCTGGTCGCGCTGGCCTGGTCCACCACCGGGTGCCTGGGCCACGGCGTGTTTCGCTGCAGCGAGAACAGCCAGTGCGGCGCGAAGGGGACGTGCGAGACCGCCAGCGGCGCCTGCAGCGTCCCCGATCCGGCGTGCATCCCCTCCGAGCGTCGCTACCTGGACCACGCGCCCGATGGGCTGGCCGGGCAGTGCGTGCAGGACGCTTGCGCCGCCGATCCCGTCATCGAGGTGCGCGCCGGCGCCGGCCACGCCTGCCTGGTGCGAGCGAGCGGCGGCGTCGCCTGCTGGGGCGCGGGCGCCGACGGCCAGCTTGGTGACGGCACCACCATCGCTCGGTCCACCATCGCGCCCGTGGCGGGGCTGACGTCTGCCGTGCACGTGGCGCTGGGCGATCGGCACAGCTGTGCGCTGGTCACCGCGCCGGGCGCACCGTCGGGGACCGTCTGGTGCTGGGGCGCCAACGAGGCCGGCCAGCTGGGCGACGGCACGACGAACGGCGCGCTCACGCCGGTGGCGGTCGCCGGGCTCGACGGGATCACGCAGGTGGCAGCCGGGAGCGACTTCACCTGCGCGCTGCGCGTGGCCGCCCCGGGCGCCCTGGGCGCCGTGTTCTGCTGGGGCGACGACGGGCAAGGCGCCGTCGGGAACGCCGGTGGCGTGTCGCCGGTGCTGGCGCCAGCGCCCGTGGCGTTTCCGGCGGGAACCGACGTCCTGTCGCTGGCGGCGCGCAGCGGGCACGCCTGCGCCGTGACGGCGAGCGGCCTTTACTGCTGGGGCTCGAACTCGCAAGGCGAGCTGGGCGACGGCACGTTCGTGGCGCGCGCAGCGCCTGTGCTGGTGCCGAACACGGCGGGGGTGACCGCAGTGACGGCGGGCCTGGCGCACACCTGCGCCCTCGCCGGCGGGACGGTCACCTGCTGGGGCGCCAATCAGGTGGGCGAACTGGGGGACGGCAGCACCGACGTGCGCACGAGCGCGGTGGCCGTCGCCGGCCTGGCAGGCGTCACGTCGCTGGCCGCCGGCGCCTACCACACGTGTGCCGTGAAGAGCGACGGCTCGTCATGGTGCTGGGGCGCCAACCAGGCGGGCCAGCTGGGAGAAGGAACGACCGCCAACATCGCCGAGCCCGCGCCCACCACCGGGATCCAGCAAGCCGCCGAGGTCACGGCCGGCGACGACTTCTCCTGCGCGCGCCGCAAGGACGGGACCGTGGTGTGCTGGGGAAACGATCGGCGCGGTCAGCTGGGCACGGCGGCGGCCATCCGGCGCCTGGTCCCGGCGCCGGTGCCGGAGCTGGCCGGCATCCAGGCGCTGACCGCCGGCGGAGATCACACGTGCGCGCGCCAGGCTCGCGGCACCGCCCGCGTGTGGTGCTGGGGGCACAACCAGGCCGGCGAGCTGGGCGATGGGACGCGCCTCGATCGGCCCGGACCGACGCCGTTGAAGGTCCCGCTGGACGCCGCCGACTTCGCGGCCGGCCAGTCCCACACCTGCCTGCTCGACGGCGCGGGCGCCGTGTGGTGCTGGGGGCGCGGAGGCTCGGCGCAGCTGGGCACGACCTCGCTGATCGACGCGCTGGCGCCCACACCTGCGCCGGGCCTGACCGGCTACACCGCCATCGGGGCCGGCGCCGCGCACACCTGCGCGCTGGGCGGCGCGACACCGGTCTGCTGGGGCGCGGGCGACTCGGGGCAGCTGGGCAACGGCCTGGACATCGATCGTGGTGGCCCCATGCCCGTGGCAGGAATCGCCGATGCGACGGCGATCAGCCTGGGCGGCGATCATTCTTGCGCGCTGCGGGCCGGGGGCGTCGTCGCGTGCTGGGGTGCCAACGACGCCGGCCAGCTGGGCGACGACACGCTGGATGACAGCGCGCAGCCCGTGCTGGTGGCCAACCTGGCCAGCGTGGTGGCGCTGGCCAGCGGCGCGCGCCACACGTGCGCCGTCGACGGCGGCGGGACCGCGTACTGCTGGGGGGCCGGGGCGGCCGGGCAGCTGGGCTGGCGCGACCCGCCGCCCATCGAGCACCGCGCGCCGGCCCCGGTCGCGGGCATCACGAACGCCGTGGCGATCGCCGCCGGCGATGCCCACACCTGCGCGCTGACGGCAGAAGGGGGCAGCGTGTTCTGCTGGGGCGACAACTCGGAGGGGCAGCTCGGCGACGGCGGCTTGCTCGGTCACGCCCTGGCCCCCGCCATGCCCGTGTTGACGAACGCGGTGGCGCTGGCGGCCGGGCGCGCCCACACCTGCGCGCTGATGAGCGATCACGGCGTGATGTGCTGGGGGACCAACGACGCCGGTCAGCTGGGCGAGGGGACGCCGCTGCAGTTCTCCACGCCGCAGGCGACACAGGTCCCCTGCCCCGCCCCGGCCCGGACGAAGTGATCCTGCGGAGAGGACCACCAACCCTCGTTGACGCGGCGGGTACAAATCGCACCCGGTTCGTCATTTTGTCGATCCAAAACGGCCGCCTCGGGTGTCAATTGTATGGGCGTTTCGCCTGCGTGACACCATGACCCCCTCCATTCCCACGCCGTCCAAACCGGCCCTGTCCGTGGCCCTGCCTGCCGGGGCAGCCGCCACCGAGCTGGAGTCGCTGCTGGCACGCATTCACGAAGAGGCGCGCCGCAACCACGCCCGCCTGGTCAGCGTCGACGTACGAGGCGCGGGCCCGCTGGGGATCGCCGGTCTGCAGCACTTCGTGGCCTGGCTGCTCGAGATCCAGGATCTGCCGCGGTCCGAGCGGTACACCGTCCACTTCATCGGGAACAGCGGCGATCACCACCAGAAGCGCGGCCTGGAAGCCCTGCGCGCCTGCGCCGAGGACGCCATCTCGATCTCGTTCGTCGAGGGCAACGCCTAAGCCCGCGGCAGCCGGCGGGGCGGGCGGGCCAGGGGTGCGTGATAATCTGGCCGCGTGAGCGTCAGCGAGAAGACCCAGACGGCGGTGCAGTCGCCGCTGTCGGCGGCTGAGCTCCCCGACATCGCGGTGCTGCTGATGCTGGGCACGGCCGAGAGCCCGGGCCTGCCGGCGGCGCGCCGCCTGGCCCTGGTGCGTGACGGTCTGGAGATGGGTCGCCGTCCTTCCGACGAGGCGGAGAGCCGGGGGGCCGCGCTGGCCATCGTGGATGCCTTGGTCTCCAGCCGCCACGCGCGGATCACCAGGCAGGCCAGCGGCGAGTACGCCATCGAGGATCTGGGAAGCAAGAACGGTACGTTCGTGGACAACGTCCGCCTGGAAGGTCAGGCCCGCCTGCGCAACGGCTCGCTGCTGTTCCTGGGCAATCACGCCGCCGTGTTCCGCATGGTGTCCGCGCTGGAGCTGGAGGCCATCAAGGCCGAGCTGGTGGCGCCGCTGGGCCCCGTCGCCACATCTTCCCCCCTGCTGGCCGTCGCCTGTGATCGCCTGCGGCGGCTGGCCGGTGCCGACGGAGAGATCCTGCTGCTGGGCGAGACCGGCGTGGGCAAGGAGGTGTACGCGCGCGCCGTCCACCAGCTGAGCCAGCGCCGGGGGCGCTTCGTCGCCATCAACTGCGGCGCCCTGCCCCGCGACCTGGTGGAGAGCGAGCTGTTCGGGTACCGCCAGGGCGCGCACTCGACGGCACACCAGGCGAAGGCGGGGCTGATCGAGGAGGCCGAGGGGGGTACGCTGTTCCTCGACGAGATCGGGGAGATGACCGAGGAGGCGCAGATCAAGCTGCTGCGCTTCCTGCAGGACCGCGAGCTGACCCCGCTCGGCTCGACCCGCCCCCGCAAGATCGACGTCCGCATCATCGCCGCCACCAACCGCACGGGCAGCTCGGGCAAGACGCCCGGCGGCCTGCGCGACGACGTCATCGGGCGTCTGGGCGCCGCGCCGCTGTACCTGCCCCCGCTGCGCAGCCGCATCGAGGACCTGGGTGCCCTGGCCGCGTACTTCCTGCGCGGTTCCAGCGCGCAGGCGTTCGAGCAGCCGGCCTTCCGCGCGCTGGCGCTGTACCCGTGGCCGCTGAACATCCGCGAGCTGCAGAAGATCGTCAGCACCGCCGCCGTCCTGACCGGCGGCACGCGGCCCATCTCGCTGCGCGATCTGCCCGAGCCGATCGCGCGCGCGGCCGCCGCCGCGCCGCCGGCGCGACGCGCGCCCGGCTCGTCCCCCACCCCGGCGCAGCTGGAGGATCTGCTGCGCCGTTACCACGGCAACGTGGCGGACGTGTCGCGCGAGCTGGGCAAGCACCGCGCGGCGGTCTGGCGCTGGATGAAGAAGTGGGGCATCGGCGTCGAGAAGTACCGCAAGCCAGAGGAGACATGAGCGACGCGGCCGGCGACGTCGCGAACCAGACCACGCTGGAGGGCCTGCTGGCGCACGCGCGCGCCCTGGTGGGGGTGCAGCTCGGCGATCTGGCGGATCAGCTGGGGCTGGCCGCGCCGCTCGGCGCCGTGCGCACCAAGGGCTGGGCCGGGCAGATCATCGAGCACGAGCTGGGCGTCGAGACGGGGGGCGCGCGCGGCCCCGACTTCGCGGCGCTGTCCATCGAGCTGAAGACCGTCCCGGTCGATCCTGCGCTGGTCCCCCTGGAGTCGACCGCCGTCTGCCAGATCGATCCCATCGCCATCGCGGGCGAGTCGTGGGCCACCAGCTACGCCCGCCACAAGCTGCAGCGCGTGCTGTTCGTGGCGCTGGAAACGCGGCGGGGAGAACCGGTGGCCGAGCGCAGGGTCAGCGCCGTCCGCCTGTGGTCGCCTTCGCCCGAGGAGGAGGGCTGGCTGCGCGGCGACTTCGAGCTGTTCGTGCGGGACTTCTTTCGCAAGGGTCGCAGCGAGGCCATCACGGGACATCTGGGCCGCGTGATGCAGGTGCGACCGAAGGGGCGCAACGCCGCCGACCTGCGCGACGGCTACGACGAGCTGGGCCGGCCCACCCGCGTGGGCAAGTGCGGCTTCTATCTGCGTCCGGCCTTCGTGGCAGGCATCCTGCGCGGCGCCGGCGCGCCCTGACGTCAGCGGTGGCCGTGGAAGCGAACGCCGCGGTAGGTGGGGCCGACGTGCGCGTGCCACTCGCGGTACGCGGGCCCGTGCGCCCGCCAGTGGGCCACCAGCCCCGGATAGGCCGGCGCCCCGGGTGAGATCCAGACCGCGGCGCCGTTGCGGTAATAGAAGGGTCTACCGCCGTCGTCGTAATAGACGACGTAGCCGTCGTAGTACGTCGGTGCGTAACCGTAGGCGTATTCGGGTGGCGGGATGGTCCCCACGGGCTCGGCGTAGCAGCCGGCGCCCAGCAGCAGCGCCCCCAGCAAACTCCCGGCGGCGACGGTCGAAGCCAATCGATTGTTCCGCGCGTCCATGCGGGAAAGGTAGTCCTCGCGGGAGACCTGCGAAAGCCGGCCCCCGCGACAAATCAGGTGAGCGTGATCGGCGCGACTGCGCTGGCGCAACGGGGCCAGACGAGCGCGCGTGCCGCCGGCGCCCCGGCGATGTCAGTATGACCAGGTGGTGCGAGCGCTCAGCAACGTCGCCGGCTTCGACGACGGCCCGTTCTCTCGCGCCGCCCGCGGTGACGTGTTGCTGGTCGGGGCGGTGTGCGCCCGCACACGCCTCGACGGGGTCCTCACCGGCCGCGTCCGCAAGGACGGCGCCAACGCCACCGCCCGCATCGCCACGCTGCTGCGGCGCTCGCCCTTCGACGCCCACGTGCAGGCGGTGCTGCTGAACGGCATCGCGGTGGGCGGCTTCAACGTGATCGACATCGCCGCCCTGGCACAACAACTGGAACGGCCGGTGCTGGTGGTGGCGCGCCGTCCGCCGCGCCTGCCGCTGATCCGCCGCGCGTTGGCGACGCTGCCCGGCGGCGCCCGCAAGTGGCGGCTGATCGAGCGCGCCGGTGCGATGGAACCGCTGGGCGGCGTGTCCGTGCAGCGCGCGGGGTTGAGCCTGGCCGAGGCGGGCCGGCTGCTGGAGGTCACCACGCTGCACGGCAAGCTGCCGGAGCCGCTGCGCCTGGCGCACCTGATCGCAGGGGGAGTGGTCACCGGCACCAGCCGTGGCCGCGCCTGAGGCTGAGGGCCGGCAGTGGCAGACTGCACGCATGCGCCTTTACGACGTCACCGGATCCCCGAACTGCCGGAAGGTGCGCGTCGTCGCGCGCGAGCTGGCGCTGCCGCTGGAGCGGATCCCCATCGACCTGGTGAGGCCGCGCGACGCCGCGTACCTGGCCCAGAACCCCAGCGGCAAGGTGCCGACGCTGGTCGACGACGACGGCTTCGTGCTGTGGGAATCGGGCGCCATCCTGGTTTACCTGGCGGAGAAGCGCCCCCAGGGGGAGCTGTTCCCGGTGAACGCCCAGCGCCGCGCGGACGTGCTGCGCTGGATGTTCTTCGCGGCCACCCACCTGCAGCCCTGGATCAGCGTTCTGGGACAGGAGCGCCTGATGAAGCCGCGCGCCGGCGCCCCCTCTGACCCGGCCGCCATCGCGCGAGCCGAGCGGGAGCTCGGCCGCTTTCTGCCCATCCTCGAGCGGCATCTGCGCGGGCAGGAATATCTGGCGGGCGCCTACTCGCTGGCCGACATCGCCGTGGGGTGCGGCTTCATCGAGTGCGAGCGTCGCGGCCTGCTGCTCGACGTCTATCCCCACGTCGCGAACTGGCGCCAGCGGCTGCGCGCCCGTCCCGCCTGGCAGGAATGACCAGCGCCTTCACGGTTCCAGATCGACGCGTACCGGGACCGTCTCGACGTCCGCCACCGAGGGCGTGTCCAGCGGGAACGGATGTTCCGAGAAGCGGCCCATGATCCACAGCGCCTTGCCCGGCGCCGCCAGCGGTGCCTCGACCAGGTAGTCGCGATCCAGCGTCTGCCCCGGCTTGACCGGCGCGGCCGTAGTCCCCGTCGCCGGGTACAGGCGCGCCTCGCCGCCGGGGCCGTGGATCAGCAGCTCGAGGTAACGGGGTCCCTCGGCGCGCACGCGGAAGTGAAAGCGATCGCCCATGCGCGACGGCGCGCCCGGCGCCAGGGCCAGGATCTCGTCGCCCCGGCGCACGGTGATCTGCAGCCCTGCCGCCTTCAGACGCGCCGCCGTGATCGGCCCCTTGAAAGGCAGCTGCTCGGGCTTGACGGCGCGGGGCCGCGCCACCACGAACGCCATCACCGAGACGACGACGAACGCGCTGCTCATGATGAAGATGCGACGCCAGTTGGTGCGCGGCGCCTGGCACGCTCGCTCGGTCCGCAGCGCCGCTGCCACCCGGGCCACCACCTCGGGCGTGGCCGCCGCGGCAAACGCGCGCCCCTCTTCGTCCAGCGCGGCGACGGCGGCCTGGCAGGCGGGGCAAGCGGCGACGTGCGGCGACAGCGCGTCGCGATCGCGCTCCAGCGCCAGCAGCGAGGGATGGCCCGAGGGCGCGACCGCCGCCCCAAGCCGCTCATTCACCTCGGCCAGCTTCCGCTGCACCAGCGTCAGCTCCACGCCCAGCACCTCGGCGATCTCGTCGGCCGGCAGGCCGTCCAGCCGGGCCAATACGGTCGCGTTCTGGGCCGGCTCGTCGAACGCGCGCAAGGCGCGCATGTCGGGCAGCGGACCCGCCGCCGGATGACCGGGCGAGGCCCCGCCTGGCCGGGCGTCCCCGCCCAGCAGCTGCAGGGCGCGGGCGGTGGCGACCCGATAGATCCAGTTCCAGCGCGCGCGGGGATCCCCGGCGGCGCGCCCGTGCACCACGAAGCGCACGAACAGCTCCTCGGCGGTTCGCCGGGCCAGCGCGGCGTCGCCCGTCACACGACTCACGCGGCGCTCGATGGCGCCGCCCACGGTGCGAAACGCCTCGGGCAAGGGGAGCGGCGCGCCTGACATCGCGGATGACCTAGCAGGGGCGCGGCAGGGAATTCAAGGGCCGCCTTCCCACGGGCGCGAGACGGAGCGCGGCGCCGAGCAAATGAAGGCTGCCGTCTGCCCCGTCTTGCCGTGATCGCGCCGGTACGAGAAGAACCGCGCGGCCTCGCAGCTGGTACACAGGCGGGCCACGTCCACCGCGTGCGGCGACAGGCCGAACGACAGCGCCTGGCGGTGGTTCAGCCCCCACAGGTCGACGTGGTCGCGCGGCGCCTTCGCCACGATGGCGCCCTCGGCGCGGGCGCCCGGATCCGACTCCTCCACCGCCGCCACGACCTCGGGCCCCACCTCGAAGCAGCACGGCCCGATGGACGGCCCGATCGCGACGCGCAGGTCCTCGACCCGCGCGCCACAGGCGCTGACCAGCCGGGCCAGCGTCTCGCCCAGCACGCCCGCGACGGTGCCGCGCCAGCCGGCGTGGACGGCGGCGCACGCCCCCGTCCGCGCGTCGGCGACCAGGATGGGGACGCAGTCCGCGACGTACACGCCGACACAGGCGTCGGCCGCCGCCAGCACCGCGTCGGCCTTCGCCGCCGCGGTGGCCGCCGGCGTCTCGCCCGGCGCCACCATCGCCACGGCCCGGCCATGGACCTGGGTGGCGAAGTGGATGCCGGCGCTGCCGGTGGCGGCCCGGAACCGGCGCTGGTTCTCGGCCACGCGCGCCGGATCGTCGCCCCAGCGCCCCCCCAGGTTCAGGCTGGCGAACACACCCTCGCTGACGCCGCCCTGCCGGGTGGTGAAGCCATGCCGAAAGCCAGCGGGGATGACCTGGGACTGCAGCAGCGGCAGCTCGAACCCCTCGCCGCGGAAGCTCACCTCGCGCATCGCGCCCGATCCTACCCCCTTTGCCCGCCCTGCACCGCCAGCGCGCGCAACGCCGCCAGGGCGCGCGCGAAGTCGGGGGGGGGCGGCGACGTGAACTCCAGCCAGGCGCCCGTCTTCGGATGCCGAAAGCCCAGCACGCGCGCGTGCAGCGCCTGCCGCCCCAGCGCCTGGGAGATCTCCCGCAGCGCCGGCTCGCGGGGCGTCTTCCCGTACGTGGCGTCCGCCAGCAGCGGCAGCCCCAGGGCCGCCAGGTGGACGCGCACCTGATGGGTGCGCCCGGTCTCCAGGCGCGCCTCCACCCGCACGGCGCCCCCCAGCCGCTCGACCACCTTCCAGTTCGTGATCGCCTTCTTCCCGGCCTTCACCTTGATCGAGAACTTCTTGCGGTCCCGCGGATCGCGGCCGTGCAGGGTCTCGATGCGGCCCTCAGGGGCCGGGGGCTTGCCCACCGCCAGCGCCTCGTAGACGCGCGTGATGTCGTGCGCCTTGAACGCCGCCCCCAGCGCGCCCATGGTCACGTCGTCCTTCGCCACCACCAGCAGGCCCGAGGTGTCCTTGTCGATGCGGTGGACGATGCCCGGCCGCAGCTCGCCGCCGATGCCGCGCAGGTCGCCCAGGCGCGCCAGCAGGGCGTTGACCAGCGTGCCGTCCTCGTGTCCGGGCGCGGGGTGCACCACCAGGCCGGCCGGCTTGTCGATCACGGCCAGCTGCGCGTCCTGGTAGACGATGGTCAGCGGCAGATCTTGCGCCACCAGATCGGTGGTGACGACCGGCGGCGGCGTCCACACCACCACCTCGCCCGCGCGGACCTTGCGCGACGGCGTGGCCGGCGCGCCGCCGATGGTGACGGCGCCCTCCACGATGTGCCGGGTCAGCTGCGAGCGCGAGACGTCCGCCACGGTGGCTGCCAGGAACACGTCCAGCCGCTTGCCCGCGTGCTCTGCGGCGACGACCAGCCGCCGGGCCGGGCCGGCGGCTGCCGCCGGGCCCGTCACCAGATGCGCGATTTCACGTGAGCCTTGGGCTTCAGCATCACGTCGACCAGCGCGCGATCGTAGATGTTCAGGGCGAAGATCTCGGGCGAGACCCGGCTCTTGTACAGGGCGCGTCCCTCCTCGATCTCCGCGTGCATGACCTCGAACAGGGTGTCCTTCGCCAGCCCCTCGATGATCTTCGCCTCGTGATACAGCGTCAGATCGGAAGCGATGGCCCGGGCCAGCTGCCGGGCCCGTTCGGGCTTGTCGATGAGCGCCATGATGGGCCCGGAGTTTACCCCGAAGCCGGGTGGCATCGAAAATCTGATTGGCTGCGTCCCACCTGTCGCGTTCGAGCGCGGCCATGCGGTCGCCGGTGGGCTGGTTTCGCGGCCGGCCCCCCTGGTACGCGCGATGCTGGGGACCCCCGCCCATGCGGCTGTCGCCATTCCTGTGTCTGGTGGCCCTGGGGCTGTTCGCGGCCTGCGGGTCGGGTGACCTGGTCCACCACGGGAGTGGAGGCGCCGGCGGGGGTGGCGCGGCCAGCGGGGGCGCCACCGGCACCGGGGGCACCACCGGCACGGGCGGGACGACGGGCGCCGGCGGGGTGACGCCGACCGGAGGCGCCACCGGCACCGGCGGACTGACGGGCTCCGGTGGACTGACGGGCTCCGGCGGACTGACGGGCTCCGGCGGGGCCCAGGGCGGCGGCGGCGGTCCGGGCGGCGCTGGCGGTCATGCAGGGACGACCGGCTCAGGCGGTCAGGCCGGCGGGGCGGGGACGGGCGCGACGCCCGGCTCGGGTGGCGCAGCAGGCTCCGGAGGTAGCCCGGTCAGCCCGTGCCCGGCCACCGTCCCCCAACCCGGGGGGGCCTGCGCCGCCGGCATGAGGTGTTACTACGAGGACTGCGCCGGCGCCGGCCGCACCATCGCGTCGTGTGATTCAAGCGCCCACCCGACGGCCCAGTGGACCGTCAGCAGCGAGGCTTGCGGCACCGTGCACTGCTCGACGCCATCGACGATGACCTGCCCGGCCGGGGAGATCTGCGTGGTCACGGCGGGCGGCGCGGTGTCCGCCACGTGCGTGAAGAACACGTGTGGCACCTCGTCCATCTCGTGCGGGTGTCTTCAGTCCTGCTACGGCGACTGCATCGTCACCGGCTCGCAGCAGCAGGGCGTTTCCCTCTATTGCAGCAGCTGCCCCAGCGCCACCTGCGCCTGAGCGACGCCTCGGGCTAGAGCGCGATCGAGCCGCCCAGGCCTTCCAGCGACGCGCCGCCGAGCGCGCGAACGCCGACGGAGCCGCGGCCCACGCGCACGACCTCGGCGCTGACCTTGACCGGCCTGCCCTGCCGCTTGGGCAGCTCGAGCTGGATGATCGAGCCCGGCTCCTTCAGCGTCATGCGATCCTCGAGCAACAGCCCCTCCGCGGAGACGTTGCAGATGCGACGCAGGTAGCGGGCGCCGGCCACCAGCTCGACCGCGTAGAAGTCTGCTGGTTCGCGCTTCACGGAGCGCCGATCTCCGAAAACGGGTCCCCAAATCTTCTTGGTCATCATAAGCACAGCATCCTACCGTATCCTACATTGGCGGTCAAAACGCACCCTTCCCGGGCGGTCAAAACGCACCCTTCCCGCGCCCGGCTTTTAGGGGGCGCGCCGTCGCAGCCTTCCCCGAATAGGGCGTGGCCCGGCTGCGTCGGACGAAGTACTTTACGAGGATGTTTTCCATGCGACGCACCCTGATTCCTGCTGGTCTGGCGTTCGGCGCCCTGCTGGGCGCTGGCCCGGCGGCCCGCGCCGACGAGGCCACCTACGAGCTCAAGAAGACGGTGGCCCCCGCCACCGCCGGGGTCGAGTCGAAGGTCTCGGTGACCCTGGTCGGCAAGAACGGCTGGCACGTCAACGAGGAGGCGCCCATCACCGCGGCGCTGAAGGCTGACGCCGGGGTGACGCTGACGAAGGACAAGTTGACCCGCGCGGACCTCGCGGAGTCGACGAAACAGAGCGCGCGCTTCGACATTCCTTTCTCGGCGGCCGAACCCGGCAAGAAGACGATCACCGCCCAGACTCGCTTCGTCATGTGCCAGGAGCAAGCCTGCAAGCCCGCTTCCGAGACCGTGGCGTTCGAGGTCGACGTTCAGCCCCCCGGCGCCCACAAAGATGAAAAGAAAGACGGCCCGGCGCCCAAGGGCAAGCACGGCTCGAAGAAGTCCGCGACGCCGTGAAGCCGGGCGCGCCCCCCCCCCGCCGTCCTGAAATGACCGGTTAACCGAATTCGCGGATGGCGGCGCGCACCTGGCGCGTTCTGGCCGCGGTCAGCGGGCCCACCGCGGCCACCGTCAGGCGCTCGGGGCGGAACACCCGGCGCGCCACCCGCTGGATCTTCTCGGCGGTGACCGCGTTGAACAGCCGCACCCGTTCGGCGTGCGTGCGGGGCTTGTAGAACAGCTCGGTGCCGCCGTACCAGCCACACAGACCGTCGATGTCGTCGTAGCCGGCCTCGATGTCCCCGCGGTGGCGGCGCTTCGCCTTGGCCAGATCCTCCTCGCTGACGCGCTCGTCGCGGAAGCGTCCGACCAGGCGCAGCGCCTCGGCCACCAGCTCCGGCAGCTTCCGCGGGGCGCAGGCCGCGTCGATCTCGATCAGCGCGATGTCGTGCAGCGGCTCGATGCCGCCCGTGACATGGTAGGCCAGCCCCTTCTGATCGCAGATCTGGTAGTGCAGGCGGGTCGACATGCCGTCGTCCAGCACGCGCACCAGGGCGGACAGCGCCACGTAGTCTGGATCGCTGTCGGGCAGCCCCTGCCACACCAGCTGCACGTGCGTCTGCGCGGCATCGTTGCGCACCGCCTTGAACAGCGCCGAGCGCCGCTGCTTCACCGCGGCCGGCAGCGGCCGGGCGCGATGCCCGCGCGGCAGGCCGGCGAAGGCGCGCTCGACCAGCGGCACCACCGCGCCGCCGTCGATGGGACCGGCCAGGCACAGCACCATGTTGGCGGCGCCGTAGAACTCGCGGAAGTGGGCCCGCACCTCGTCGGTCTTGAACCGTCGCACGTTGCCCAGCGGGCCAGTGATGGGATAGCCGAGGGGGTGGTCCTTCCACACCGCCGCTCGCGATACGTCGTCGACGTTCACGTTGCGGCCGTCCTCGTCGAGGTCCTCGAGGATCTCTTCCAGGATGATCTGCCGCTCCAGCTCGATGTCGGAGAAGCGCGGCGTGGTGAAGAGATCGCCCAGGATCTCCAGCCCACGCGGCAGCTCGGAGGGGTGCAGCGGGATCTGGTACAGCGAGTAGTCGCGTCCCGTCTCGGCGTACAGCGTCCCGCCCACGCTCTCGATGGCGTGGTTCAGCGCGTACGAGTTCGCGAACTTGTCCGACCCGCGAAACAGCATGTGCTCGACGAAGTGCGACAGGCCGTTCGAGCGGCGCGTCTCGTAGCGCGCCCCCACCCCGGCGTACAGGGCGATGGACGCCGTGTGCAGGTGCGGCGTCTCGATGGTGACCACGCGCAGCCCGTTGGCCAGGCGGGTGCGGGCCACCCGATAGGGCTGGGGCCGCAGGGGGGCTCCGGGGCCCACGGGCGTGGAGGGATGCGAGAGACGGGGCGAGGTGCGGCTTCGTTTCATGGGCGGGGGGTGAGCGACGGAGTTTGGATCATCGCACAGCGTTCGCAAAGGTCGTCATTCGGGAACGTCCGCCGGGCTCCCTGCCGTGCGGAGGCTGTGCCTCTCCCGTGCCTGGCCGGGCGCCGGCGAAGAGCGGGGTATTTGCCAGGAAATCCGGGTCGAAATCGGGGTAGGATTCCAGCGTGACCGACGTCGTGACCCAGTCCGACCTACCTGTCGAGACCGCGCCGCGCGTTGGCTACATCGGCAAGCGACTGGGTCGTTTTCTGATCGTCGGCGAGCTGGGACGGGGCGGCATGGCCACGGTGTACCGCGCCCGTGACCCCCAGCTGGGGCGCGACGTGGCCATCAAGGTGATGCACGGCTTCTTCGCCGGGCGCGTGGACCTCGAGGCGCGCTTTCGGCGCGAGGCGAGCACGGTCGCCACCATCCGCCATCCCTCGATCCTGAACGTCTACGACTTCGCGGCGCCCGCTGGCGAGGAGCCGGGCTACATCGTCTCGGAGCTGATCGAGGGGCCCGGGCTGCGCGCCGTCACCGACGGGCGCGGCGGGCGGCTGCGGCCCGAGGTGGCCGCGCTGATCGTGGCCCGCGTCGCCGAGGCGCTGGGCGCCACGCACGCCGCCGGCATCGTTCACCGCGACGTGAAGCCCGACAACGTGTTGATCGATCGCGCGGGTGGCCACGCGCGCGTCGTGTTGACGGACTTCGGCGTGGCGCACGTCAGCAGCATGGACACGATGACCGCGACCGGCGCCGTCGTCGGCTCGCCCGCGTACATGTCCCCGGAGCAGGCGCGCAGCGAAGACGTGGGCGCCACCAGCGACGTCTTCTCGCTGGGGGTCATGCTGTACCAGCTGTGCACCGGGCACCTGCCCTTTTCGGGCAAGGATCCCCTGGTCCTGATCACGGCGATCCTTCGCGGACAGTACCGGCGCCCCAGCGAGATCGAGCCGCGGGTGAGCCCGGCGATGGAGAAGGTCATCGTCCGCTGCCTGCAGGTCGATCCGGCAGCGCGCTTCCCGGACGGCACCGCCGTGGCCGAGGCGTTGCGCGAGGCGCTGGGTGAAACGCGGGTGGCGGCGCGGCTGGAGGACGAGGAGGCAGCGCTGCGCCGGTTCCTCGACGATCCGGACGCCTTCGAGGCGGCGCTGGCCGCGCCCGTCGCGCGCGTGGCCGTGACCGCCGCGGAACAGGCGCGAAAGAGCCGGCAGCTGTCCCGCGCGCTGGCCGAGCTGGGCCGCGCGCTCGCGTACCAGCCGAACAACGCCGAGGCGCAGGCGCTGCTGGCGCGTCTGAACGCGCGTCGCGTGCTGCCTGGCGCGCGCGTCGCGATGGCGGCTGGCCTGCTGTTGCTGGCCGGTGCCGCCGCGGGCGGCTGGCGGCATCACGCCCGGCAGGGGGGCGGCGGTCCCGCGTCGCTGCCCCCGGCCACGTCCGCCGCCGAGGCGCGGCCGCCGGCGGTCCCCGTCGCGTCGGCGCCAGGCCCGCAACCGGGACAAAGAGCGGATGAGCCGGCGCAAACCGCGGAGCGGCCGATCGAGCCGTCACCGGACGCGACAGCGATGGGCACCAAGCCGTCCCCATCCCGCGACAGCGGACCCCGCCACGACCCGGCCGCGCGCGCCCGCCGTCGTCCCCTGGCCGTCGCGGCGGCCAGACCGATGGCCGGCCCACCCAAGAGCGGCGCGCTCGATCCTTCCGCGGCCGCGCGCCCCGCCCCCGTCAAGGACGAGGCCGCACGCGAGGCGCATCAGGACCCCGCGCCTGCCAACGACGGGGAAGCGGCGAACCCTGCCCACGGCGATCGGGGCGCCATCGGCGCGGGCGCCTCGCCTGCGCCAGGGCCGGCCTCGCCAGCGGCGCCAGTGAAGGCGGCCCCGCTCGCCGCCAAGGCCAGCCTGGCCCTTCGCGCCTCGTATGGTTTTTGTGAGCCGTCCCTCGATGCCCACCCCCCCTCGCTGCGCGCCAACTACAGCGGCCTGAACCCCGGAGCGCACGAGATCTACTGCACGCTGCCGCAGGGCGGTCCCAAGCTGCACGTCGGGACCTACGATCTACCTGCCGGCGCGCGCGCCAACGTGGTCATCATCCCCGGCCCGGACGGGCGCCCCACCATCGGAAGATCCCAATAGGCGAACCGGATGACGAACGCATGAGCGCAACCAGGCACACCCGTTCCTTCCCGTTCGCGCTGGCCGCCGCGGTGTTCGCGAGCTTGTCGCTGAACGCCGTCGCGGCGCAGGCGCAGACGAGCGCGCCCCCCGCTGCGCCGCCAGGGCCGGCGGCCGTCTCGCCGCCCGTGGCCGGCAGCGTCCCGGCCGCGCCCAGCGACGCCGCCAGCAGCCTGGAGCGCGTGCGCGCCTCGTACGAGTACGGCGACATCGACGACGTCGTCGAGTGGGCGCGCCCCGTCGCCGAGGGGCGACTGGACGCCACGCCGGCCCAGCGCGCGCTGGCGCTGCGCTATCTGGGCATCGGTCTGTACCTGACCGGGCGCGCCCCCGGCGCCGAGGCGGCCTTCTTCGAGCTGTTGCGCCTGCGGCCCGACACGGTGCTGGACCCGCGCACCACCCGGCCCGACGTGGTGACCTTCTTCGAGCACGTGCGAACCGGCCACGCCCAGGAGATCAAGGACTCGGCGCACAAGCACAAGGCGTTCATCTGGAACTTCATCCCGCCGGTAGGCCAGTTTCAGAACGGTCACACCGCGCGCGGGCTGCTGATCGGTGGCGTGGAGGTGGCCTCGCTGGCCATGACCATCACCTCCTATGCGCTGCTGTCCAGCTGGGAGCAGCCGCACCACGAGTTCACCGGGCATCCCGAGGCGCAGACGATGAAGGTGGTGAACTTCGTCTCGATCGGCGTGCTGGCCGCCACGTATTTTTACGGCGTGCTCGACGGGATCGGCCACTACAACGACCTGCCGGACGAGAACGAGGGGTCGGGCCGGGGGCGCCTCTCGCTGAGCCCGGGTGGGCTCTCCCTGACTTTCTAGCGAGCCCGACAGGGCGGCCTGCGACCTGTTGGAAAAGGCATCAACGAGACGGCCCTTCTGACGGTCGCCGCCTGCAGGGCGCCCGGAAAGGGCGCCGTCGTGTCATCGCCCCGAATGTGCATAACAAGTCGCTCGCCCGCGACAGTAGTGAAGGCTGGGGAGTGGATCGATGACGAGACGCCCAGGCGCTTCCGCCCTTTTCTTCACGTTGTCGCTGGCGGCCGCTTGTTCGGGCGGGGCGGACGGCCGGGGCACCCTGTCCAGCAGCGGCGGTCAGGGCGGTGCCGGCGGCGCGCGGTCGCCCGGCAGTGGCGGTTCGCCCGTCGGTTCTGGCGGCGCGACCGGCCAGCGGGGTGGCGGCAGCGGCAGCGGGGGAATCAGTCCGTCCGGCACCGGCGGCGAGCTGCCCGGCGGCCACGGCGGCGCCGCGGGCACGCCGGGCAGCGGCGGACCACCGGGCCCCGGCGGGGCGATGGGCGACTGCATACCCCTGCCTGCCATCACCAGACGCGTCCTGGCCCTGCAGCCCGTTCAATACGGGAACGCCACCCGTGACCTCCTGGGCCTGTCCAGCGCGCCCGACGTCGTGGGGGCCGACAACGCCCCGGTGCCGGCCGCGGACTTCGCCATCAACGCCGAGCATCTGTACGCCTACTACGTGGCGGCGGGAGCGATCGTGAAGCAGGTCCCGGCGATGGCCGGCTCGCTGGCGGCCTGCAACGCCTCCGAGCCGGAGGTCGATTGCGCCACCCGCTTTGCCCGCGCCTTCGGGCGGCTGGCCTTCCGGCGCGCCCTGGACGACGAGGAGGTGACGGACGTGATGAAGGTGTTCGCCACCGTCTGTCCCGGGCCGGCCGCGAACTGCGCCAGCGAAGCCGACTTCGGCGCGGCCATCGCGCTGATGGTCAAGGCCTTCATCCTGGCGCCCTCGTTTCTCTACCGGACCGAGCTGGGGCCGCGGGACCTGACCGCGAATGCCTCCGGCGTGTACCCCGACACCACGATGACGGGCGACGAGATCGCGACTCAGCTCGCGTTCGTGTTCCTCGATTCGACGCCCGACGCGGAGCTGCGCGCCGCCGCCGACAGCGGGGCCCTGGCCACCCCGGCGGGGATCCTGGCCCAGGTGGACCGGCTGCTCACGGTGCCGGCAGCGCAGAGTCACCTGGTCGAGGTGGTGTCGCGCTGGCTGCAGGTCGACCGCCTGTCCGAGAGGACGAAGGATCCTGCTTTGCTGGCCGCGCTACCCGCCGCCGATCGGGACCCGGCCACGATCGCTGCCGACCTGAGCACGTCGTGGCAACGGTCGATCAGCGAGACGCTGTGGTCGGACCCGCCGGGCAAGATCGACGACCTCCTCACGTCGCGGACTTTCCAGGCCGACGGCCGCCTGGCCACGCTGTACGGCCTGCCGACGGTAGCATCGGACACGACGTTCGCCGGACTGGCCTGGCCCGCCGGACAGCCGCGCGCCGGGGTGCTGACCCACCCCGCGTTCCTGTGGGCCAACTCCGCCCCCGTCAACGTAAACCTCGTCGAGCGGGGCAAGACCATCCACGACCAGTTCGTCTGTGAAGACGCGACGCAACCCGAGCCCGAACTGAACAGCGCCGCCGCCCGGGCGGTGATCGAGACCGGCGACAGCGAAGCGACCCGGTCGGACGCGCGGCTGGCGTCGGGCGCGCTGTGCGCCGACAGCTGCCACACCGAGCTGGATCCCTACGGGCGCCTGCTGCACGCCTTCGATGCCATCGGCAACTTCCGCACCGTCGACGAGGCGGGCCGGCCCATCGACACGACGGTGACGCTGACCAGCAGCTCGCCCGTGGGCGCCATGTCGGTGGCCGGGCCCGTCGCGTTCGCGCAGGCGCTGATCTCCAGCAAGGCCTTCACCGGCTGCGCGGTGCAACGTCTGTTCGAAGCCACCGTCGACGTCCCGGTCAGGGTCCGCAACACCTGTCAGGTGAACGTGCTGCGCGCCGCCTTCGATCAGTCGGATGGCACCATGGCTTCGCTGATGCGCGCGCTGTCGACCGCCGACATGGCCCACGCGCGCGCCGGAGGAACCCTGTGACCTCGTACAAGATCGCCCGGCGGTCGTTCCTGCGCGCCTGCGGCGGCTCCGCCGCGTTGACGCTGCCGCTGCTGTGCTCGATGGAGGCGCGCGCCCAGGGGATGCCGGCCCCCCGGCGGCTCCTGATCATCCACCACTCCCAGGGCTCCCCGCTGGACAAGTGGGTGCCCGCCGCGGCGGCGACCACGCAGACGTTCACCCTGCCGGAGAACAGCGCCCCCTTCGCGCCCCTGCAATCCAAGATGGTCCTGATCGATGGCCTGAACCTGGTCTGCACGGGCCCGGCAGGGGCGTACGGCGGACAGAACAGCAGCGAGGGGGGAATGGTCGCGCTGATGACCGGTGTGCCCACGCTGGGTTACATCGGGCAGCAGGATCATTGTGCGGGCGGTCCATCCATCGACCAGTTGCTGCTGGATCAGTCGCCCTTGCTGGGCGGCGCCCTGTCGCCTTCTGCCACCCGGACGGCGTTTGGCTCGCTGCAACTGGCGGCCGACGTTCGTTCGTTGCGGAACGAAGTGGCGCCCCGGATCATGTCGTATCGGCCGCCGGGGACCAGCGCCGATCCGTCGGTGGCGCGCCGTCCCTTGTACCCCGAGACGCAACCGATCGACACGTTCACCCGTCTGTTCGGGACGCCGTCCACGACCGACACGGCCACGCTGCTGGCCCGCGAGCTCAGCGTGCTGGACTTCGCGCGCAGCGACCTGAAGCGGCTGCGCAAGCTGGCGCCCTCGAACGAGGGGGCGCGGCTGGACGCCCATGCCGATGCCATCCAGCAGCTGGAGGCGACGGTCCGCCAGGCGCTGACGGTCCCCCCGCCCGTCTGTTCACAGCCGGCCCAGCCGCCCCGATTCGCCACCACGCCCACGCCCAACGTGTTTCCCATCGGCCCCTCGGATGGGCAACAGCTCGGGGTCGACTATTACGACCCCGCCGATCCGAACAACCATCCCCATCAGCTGCTGGGCCAGACCCAGCTCGCTCTCATCAAGGCGGCCTTCCTGTGCGACCTGGCGCGGGTGGCGACCTTCAGCTGGTCGTCGGCGACCAGCCTGGTGTCCTTCCCCGCCTCCTTCGACGGGGCGACGCTGAATACTTACTCTTCGCCGGTCCCGCACTACGCGCCGTTGAACTCCAACCAACCCGACGTGCTGGCCTGGTGGGCGGCGATCGATCGTTTCTATGCCCAGCAGTCGTCGCTGGCCATCCAGAGCTTCGCGACGGCGCCGGACATCGACGGCAACAGCCTGCTGGACAACACCGTTGTCGTGTACGTGACCGCGGTGTCGCGCCGCTGGGACAACCACCAGCAGAACATGCCGCTGGCGGTGTTCGGGGGTCGCAACACGGGATTGCGCGGCGGCACCTTCCTGAAGATCACCGATGGCCCGCTTCCCTCCTTGAACGGCGGGGTCTCCGGGAATCGTCCCTTCAACGACTTCTGGCTGGCGCTCGCCGCCGCCTTCGGCGTCGAGCTGGCCACGCTGGGAGCGCCCAGCCAGTACACCGGCCGGCTCGCCGGCGTCTTCGGCTGACGGGCCCGCGGTCCGTCCCGTCAGCGCCGGACCGCAGGATTACGCGCGCGCCTCAGTAGGGCTTGCCAGGGATGTTCAGGTGCACCTTGTAAACGCCCTGGGTCATGTTGGCGCCCTGAGCGGTGATGTAAAGCGTCTGGTGGTCGGTCCCGCCGAACGCGACATTCGTCGCTGCCATGCCGGTCGCCAGCATGACGGTGCCCACTTTCGTACCGTCCGGCTTGATGACGGCCACCGTGAGGCTGTTGGAGACGGCGACGTACAGGTTGCCGGCGCAATCGACCGTCATGCCGTCCGTTGCGCTGGCCACCTCCGAGGGGCCGAAGGCTGCGCCGGTCATGGCGACCATGCCATTGCTGATGGCGTATTTCTTCACGCCGCCACTGCCGCTGACGAAGAGCGACGTCTCATCGAGGGACAGCGTGATGCCGTTCGGCTCGTTCGTGTAGTCGGTGACCGGAATGGGCGCGCTGGAGGAGGGCGCGACCTGGTAGACCCGGGTGGCCGCCTGCTTGCCCATGTTGTTCTGCCAGTTCGGATCCGAGAAATAGATCGTTCCGTCCTTGGCGATGGCAAGGTCGTTGGGAGAGTCGAAGGGCATCCCGTCGTACATCGACACGATCGTGGTCTTCGCCTTGTCGGCCAGGCTGAACTTCACGATCCCCTGCGCCCCGTGATTGGCGGTGAACAGGTTCGCGCCGTCCGTGGCCATACCGTTGGAACCAGACATGTCGATGAAGACGGATGACGTGTCGTCCGCGGCCAGCTTCAGGATCCGCGCCGGCGGCAGGTTCATGGTCGTCATCTCGGAGTAATAGAGGGCGTCGCCGATCCACACCGGTCCTTCGACGTTGGTGAAGTTGTTCCCCATGTTGTTGAAGGTGTCCAGCGGGGGCGCACCCACGATGTGGGTGGCCGACGTCGTCGTGCCAGAGAAGGGCACCATGCCAGCGAAGGTGCTGGCGGCCGGGCACTGCCAGCCGCTCGTCATGCCCATGCCGCCGCTACCGGGGGCGCCGCCCGAGCTGCCTCCGCTGCCGGTGGTTCCGCCGCTGCCGGTGACCGCGCCGCCCGAGCCCGTGGTGCCGCCGCTGGCCGTGCCGGAACCGCCGGTCGCCGTGGCTCCGCCCGAGCTGGTGCCGCTTCCGCCCGAGCCGATCTTGCCGCCGGTGGCGGTCGCGCCGCCCGAGGCGGTGCTGCCGCCGCTGGCGCTGCCGCCGGAACCGCTGCCGACCTTGCCACCGGAAGCCGTGGCGCCGCCCGAGGCCGCGCCGCCGCTGCCAGCGGCGGTGCCACCCGAGCCGCTGCCACCCGAGCCCGCCGACGTTCCACCGCTGCCCCCGCCGCTACTTCCGCCGCCGCCGCAACCACCGGTCACCAGCGCCAGCGCGAAGGCCGACGCACCAAGCATTTTCCAGGTCCACAGGCGCGAGATGTTCATGGGGGGTGTCTTCCTGACGTTTGTGACAGACGCCGCGGGAATTCGTCGACGAATCGTGGGGGGAGCGCACACTAACACTGCGCCGGTGACCGAAAGCACGCGTGTTAGGATGCGCACCGCGTGGGTGTCCGAACGCTGCTGCTGCTGGCGAAGCTGCTGTTTGTAGATCTCGAGAAGCCCGAAGAACCGCCCCCCGAAGGACAGGCGTTCCTGTTCCTGGGACATGCCGAAAAGCCCGTCGTCGACGAGCGGCTGTTGCTGGATGCCGTGGCGATCTACACACGTGACCTGGGCGTCGCGCTGGTCCAGGCGCCCGGAAAGCCTCCGGCCAGCGTGTCTCCCGCGGCCCTCGACGAGGTGGCCGCGCGCCTGCGCGCACGCGGGGCCCGTCTGGGGTTCTGGTGTCAGCTGGCGCCCGGCGGCCGGCAGATCGAGCTGGTGACCGTCGACACGCACCACGCGCTGACCCGGTACGCATTCGACCCCGAGTCCTCGTCCAAATCTGACCTCTACCGCTCCATTGCCCTGAGGCTGCGCGCGATCCTGGTGGGGGCGGAGCCGGACGAGACGGGACCCAACGTCGGCAACGGCGGAACCCTTTCCGCGCAGCCCAGCCCGGCCCCCCCACCGCCACCGCGTCCTGCGCCGGCCGCCGCGGCGCCCGTCACGCCGCGCGAGGAACCCCCAGCCGAGCGCCAGCGGCCTGTGGAGTCCCCCGCCCCTTCGCGGCAGCGCGGGGTCACCCCGCCCGACTGGCCTCGCATGTTCTTCGGCGCCGGGTACGCGCTGTCGTATCCGCTGGGCACGTCCCACGGCGCGTCTGCCCGTCACGCGCTGGCCCTGGACGTGATGCTGGCGACGCAAGGTCACCTCGAATGGGACTTCGGAACCGACCTGGCCCCTTCCAGCGACAGCACCGCCGGCATGGCCACCCTGTCCGTGCTGGACATCCCGCTGCGCTTCTCCGGTCGCTGGGTTCACCAGCGTGGGCTGGTCACGCTGGCGGCGGGCCCCTTTGTGGGTCTCCACTGGCTCTCGGCCAGCGCCGCCGCGGGCGCGCAAACCGATCACCGCGCGGCGCTGGGCGGCGCCGGCGGGCTCGACGTCCTGGCCCGCGGCCCCAGCTTCGCCGGCTTCGCGGCCCAGGTTAGGGTCTGGGCCCAGGTGAACGTCCCCCGAACCCGCTTCTCCATCCAGGGCGTCCAGAATTACGATGCCGGGACGCTGCGGGTGGGCCTGAACCTGGAGATCGTGGCGCCAACGCCCTGAAAACGCGGGCGCTGGGCAACGGCAATCGCCATTTCGCCCCCCGGGAGCCGATTTCAACCGCGCCGGCCCGGTGCGGTACCATGAATCGGGTGGAAGCTCAGCAGAAGAACGTTTTCCTGGTTCCCAACGCCGAGGATGTCTCACTCGTCGGTGGTTGTCGTGCAGGTGAGCGTTCCAGCCTGGAGCTGTTCTTCCGCACGCACGCGCCTTACGTCGAGCGGGTGGTCACCCGCCTGGTCGGTCCCACGTCCGACCTGCAGGATCTGGTGCAGACGACGTTCATCGAAGCGATCCAGAGCTTCGGCCGCTATCGCGGTGAAGCCAGCCTGAAGACCTGGGTGACCCGCATCGCGGTCCACGTCTGCATGCACCACCTGCGGGCGGGGGTGCGGCGCCCGGTGCCGCTCGAGCTGGTGCCGGTGGCCCACGAGCCGGAAGATCCCACGCCGCGCGCCGACGGGACGCTGTCGATGCGGCAGCTGGCGCGCCGCCTTTACGATCTGATGGACGGGCTCTCGCCCAAGAAGCGCGTCGCCTTCCTGCTGTACGTGGTCGAGGATTATTCGTTGGAGGAAGTGGCTGCACTGACCGGAGCAAGTCGAGCCGCGACCAAGTCGCGGATTTGGTTCGCCAGGCGCGAGCTTCTGGCCGCCGTCAAGAACCGCCCCGACCTTCGCGCGTTCATACAGTCACTGGGGGGAGCCGAATCATGGCGTTGAGTTGCAGGAATGCGGCGCGGATTTCGCTGGCGACGCTGGGGGGACACGCGGCCGAGGCCGAGCGGCTGGAGCTGGAGTCGCACCTGGCTTCATGCGGCCGCTGCGGCGGGGACCATGAGTCGCTGTTGTGGGTTCGCCATCTGCGCGCCTATCAGCCCGATCCCCTGTCGTCGACGGCGCGGGACAACATCCGGCGCGCCCTGTTCGCGCGCACGGTGAACCCGGCCACGCCACGGCGGCGGTTGGTTTGGCCCGTGGCCGTGGCCTGCGCCGGCATGGCGGTGGCGGCGATGGTCGGCCTGAGCATTCTGCAGCGGCAGCCCTATCGGGTTCTGGGCGGCGACGTGGTGGCGGCCAGCGCCAACCCGAAAGACGCGACGGCGCCTGTCCGCTTTCAAGCGACGGCGGGCGGCCGCGTGTCGCTGGGCGTGGCGGTGGCGGACCTGGCCAGGGACACCGAGCTGTCCTGGGTACGCAGCAAGCAGGTGCTGACGCTGGTACGAGGCACCGTGACGGTCGACGTCGAGCACCAGAACGGACGGCACTTCGAGGTGCGCGGACACGGCTTCACCGTCGAGGTGGTCGGCACGCGGTTCACCGTCGAGTCGACCGGCGTCACCACCGAGCGCGGCGTGGTGCGTGTGCTCGGCCCCGACGGGCAGCTGCTGCGCCGGCTGGGCGCCGGCGAGTCGTGGCACCAGCAGGTGGACGAAGGCCACCAGGTGTCGCTGCTGCAGCCGGCCGCCGCCCCGGCCCCGGCCGCGCCGCGGGCGGGCACCGCAGGCGAGTCGTTTGCGCGCCCGAAAGACTCCGGCCCGTCCCTGACCGCGCGCCTGGATCTGGCGCGCCACGCGCTGGCGACGGGTGACGCCGGTCTGGCGCGGCGGCTGGTGTCGCCGCTGTTCCGGCAGAGCCACGGTACGGCGGTGGAGGCCCGGGTGCTGTTCGCGGAGTCCTTCCTGGTCGAGGGGCGATACGCCGATGCCATCGATGCCTACCGGCTGGTGGCGCGCGATTTCCCGCGCACCGATCAGGCCGAGACGTCGCTGTTCACGGTGGCGCAGCTGCAGTGCGAGCACGGCCCGGGGCCGGAGGCGCGCGGCGCGCTGCGCACGTACCTGACCCGGTACCCGCACGGTCGCTACGCGCGGGAGGCCGGCGACCGGCTGGCGCGGCTGCCGTCCGTGGACTGATGGCTCCGGCGGCTCGTCGCCGGCGACCGAACGCTGGTGAAAGAATTGCCGGCTCGCCACCGGGGTGGTCGCCGCGACTGGCGCTGGCGCTGCCGTGGCTGCTTGGCTGCCTCTCCTGCACGCACGATGTCGGGCTGCTGTCAGCCCCTGACGCGGGCCAGGCGGGCGATCACACGCCCGATCAGCGGCCTTCCGACCACGACGGCGGCGGCTCCGGCTCGGGAGGCAACCCAGGCGTGGGCGGAGGAGCCGGCGGCGGCGGCGGCACCAACAGTGTCTGCACGGGAGGTCCCGTGCGCTTTCCCGGCGCGAACGGCACCTGCTCGGCCACGCTGGCGGCGCGGTCGCATCGCTTCGCCCTCTGCTCATGCAGCGACTGGACGGTGTCCGCGCCCTTCAGCACCGACCTGCTGTTCCCGCCGAACTCCGGACCGCCTGGTCCGGGTCCCGCCGCCGTCGGGGTGAACGGGAAGATCTCCGCCACCGCCGGGCTGTCGCTGCAAGGTTCGCTGTACGCCTCGGGATCAGGGGGCATCAGCGACAGCGCGGGGCTGATCATCGGCAAGACGTTGCACAGCGGCGGCCCTGTCCTGTTGAGCCAGCCCTCCACGGGGACGGTGGCGGGAGACGCCTTCATCGCCGGAGACGTGATGGGCCCACTGCACGTGGGCGGAACGCTGCACTTGCCTTCGACGGCGGCCATGGGTCTGGCCACCACGGCCACGGCCACCACCCGCGAGGCCGTCAGCGTGCCGGCCCCCTGCGACTGTACGGTTCCGTTCGACATCGGCGGCGTGATCGCGACGCTGTCGTCCACGAACGACAACGCCTCGATCGGCCTGAATCCGGGCCGCCTGGTCACGCCCGCCGGCGCGGTCAGCCTGGACCTCCCCTGCGGCGCCTTCTTCCTCGACAGCGTCAACAGCCTGTCGCCCATCAATCTGGCCGTGCACGGACGGGCGGTGCTGGCCATCGGCGGCGACGTCCTGCTGAGCGGCGGGATGACCATCATCATGGATCAAGGGGCCGAGCTGGACTTGCTGATCTTCGGCGGCATCACCTCGTACGGAATGGTGCCCGTGGGGGCCTGGCAGGCCTCCTCACTGAGGATCTGGATGGCGGGCTCCTCCCCGCTGACCTTCTATGGCCACCCCACCATCGGGGGCATGTTCGAGGCCCCCCTGGCCACGGTGTCGGCGCCGAGCGGGATGGAGGTCGACGGCTCGATCGTCGCCGCGTCGCTGAACCTGGGCGACGACGTCGTCGTGCACTTCGACCAGAACATCCTCTCCAGCGGCGTCGCCTGCGGCGATCCGCAACTGGACCCCGTTCCCTGACCGACCGGGCGAACCTGCCCGAGCCGGAAGGAGAATGGTAGATTGGCCAGCGATGTCCCCGCCTTCGTCAGAGGGTCCCCCCGACGGCCCTCCCGGCGCGAAGACGACCGGCCCCGATCGGCGCGCTGGCGGTGACCGCGCGCCAGCGCCGCCGCCCCAGGGCAAGGACAACCAGGGCAACGAGAAGAAAGGCGAGCGCCCGCCCGCGCCCGCCGGCGGCGCGGTGCCGCCTCCCTTCCGGCCCGCTGGCGCTGGTGTTCCGGCCAGCCGCCCCGCCAGCGGTTCGCGGCCGCTGCCTGCCGCGAAGAACCCCATCCCGCCGCTTGGACCCGCGTCAGCGCCGCGCGGGGGCGCAGGGGCAGGCAACGCCGGGTCGTCCGGCGCGGGCGGCCGGCCGCTCGGCTCGCCGGGCGCCGGCGGCCCGCGTTCCGGCGGCGGCGGCCCGAACGCCGGCAACCCGGCGGGCGGCGCCCCCCCGGCGCCCCGGCGCCCCGCGGGAACCACCGACTCGGGCCCGACCGTCATCGGCAACCCGGCGGGGGCAGGTCCCCGTCCCGTCTCCGACGACGCCCTGACGCCCGACCCCTTCGGCGCCAATGAAGAGGCGACGGTCATCAGCAGGAATCCCTTCTTCCTGGATCCGCAGGCCACCCGCCGGCCGCCCGCGCAGCCGCCCGCAGCCGAGCCGCCCGCGCGGGTGACGTCTTCGGGCCGCCTGGCGACGCCGTTCGAGCGCGGCGCCGGGGCCCGCCGGGCCGGCGTGCCCCAGACCCCCCAGGCTCCCACCCCTTCGCGCCGTTATCCGTCGCCGGAAGCCGCCGCCCCTGGTCGCGCACCGACCGCGGGACCCGGCCGCGATCCCGGCGCGCCCGCGGCGCCCGTGGGCCCGCAGGCGGCGGCCGGCCTGCCCGACAACGACAGCCTGGAAGCGCGCGCCGCCTTCGGTGGGGCTGCGCCGCGTGCAGGGGCGCCGGCCGCGCCCAGCGGAGGTCCGTCGATCGAAGTGGCGAACGTGTCCGACGGCGGCTTTCTCTACTGGCTGCTGCGCTTCTATCTGTTCGGGTTGCTGGCGGCGATGGGCCTGGGCCTGTGCTTCGCCGTCGGTTTCTATCTCTACTTCGCGGCCACGCTGCCGCCCCTGCCGGATCTCGCCGCCTACCGGGCGCAGGTCGCCACCACCACCACCGTTCGCGCGTGGGACGGCACCCCGCTGGCCGAGTTCGCCACCGAGCGCCGGGATTTCATCCCCTTCGACCGCATCCCCAAGCGGCTGGTGCAGGCGTTTCTTGCCGCCGAGGATCGCCGCTTCTACGAGCACGGCGGCCTCGATTATCGCGGCATCGCGCGCGCGCTGGGCGCGAACCTGCGCGCCGGCGAGGTGGCGCAGGGCGGGTCCACGATCACCCAGCAGGTGGCGAAGTCGTTCCTGACGTCCGAGCGGACGATCCAGCGCAAGATCCGCGAGGCCATCCTGGCGCGGCGCCTGGAGGCGCACCTGACGAAGAACGAGATCCTGACGCTGTACCTGAACCAGATCTTCCTGGGCGCGGGCGCGTACGGCGTGGGCGGCGGCGCGCGCCGCTACTTCGACAAGGCCATCGATCAGCTGGACGTGGGCGAGATGGCGACGCTGGCCGGCCTGGTGCGCGCGCCGTCGCGCTTCTCGCCGCTGACGAACCTGCAGGCGGGGCAGGCGCGCCGCGATCAGGTGCTGAACGCCATGGTGGCGGCCGGCTACCTGAGCGATGCCGAGGCCACCACGTGGAAGGCCCGGCCCCTGGTCATCCGCCCCCGGCCCGACTACTTCCGCATGTACGCCCCGTACTTCACCGAGAACGTCCGCCGCGACGTGGCCCGCCGCTATGGCGACCAGGAGCTGTGGCAAGAGTGCCAGCGCCAGGGCGGCCCCGGCGCCTCCGCCGCCAAGGAGGCCTGCGGCAAGGCCCAGCGCGAGAGCGACAAGAAGCTGGCCGAGGCGGGCTTCGAGATCGAGACCACCGTGGTGCCCTGGATCGACGCCTCGGCCCAGGAGAACGTCGACTTCGGCCTGCGCAAGCTGGACAAGCGGCAGGGATGGCGTGGGCCGGTGGCGCGGCTGGCCCCCGCCGCGCTGGACGAGTTCCGGCGGCGGGCGGCGCAACGCTACGGCGCCGAGCCACCCGCCGAAGGGCGCATGTACCTGGGCCTGGTCGAGTCGACCTCCCCCGAGGGCGCCGAGGTGCGCGTGGGCAAGGGGAAGTACCTGCTGCCCTCCTCGCAGATGAGCTGGGCCGCGCCCTACGACTCGAAGTCGGCCGTGAACAGCCGGACGCTCACCTCCACCGTCGGGGTGCTGCACAGGGGCGACGTCGTCTGGGTCAGGAACGCGCACCGCTCGAAGCTGCGCCGCTTCTCGGACTTCACGTACGACGAGAAGAGCGAGGTGCAGTGGCTGCCGGCGTACGACGAGGCCAAGCAGGGCAAGGCGCCGCCCGCCGTGGTGACGCTGGCGCTGGAGCAGACGCCGCGCGTGCAGGGCGCGCTGTTCTCGTACGACCACACCTCCGGATACGTGACGGCGATGATCGGCGGCGACGACTACGATCGCTCCGAGTTCAACCGCGTCACGCAGGCCTGCCGGCAGCCCGGCTCCACGTACAAGCCCATCTACTACTCGCTGGCGCTGGACCGCGGCTACGGCTTCAACTCGCTGCTGAACGACGTGCCCCGCGCCGAGGTGGATCCCATCACCGGCGAGGTGTGGACGCCCACGAACCTGAACAACACCAGCGAGTACCAGGTGACGCTGGAGTACGCGCTGATCTGGTCGAAGAACGTCCCCTCGGTCCAGCTGTTCAAGCTGATGGGCGGCCACGACGTCGAGGCGTGGGCCCGTCGCCTGGGCATCACCACCCCCATCATCCCCGATCAGGCGCTGGCGCTGGGCGCGTCGTGCTCGCGCATCGACGAGATGACGCGCGCCTTCTCGGCGTTCGCGAACAACGGCGTGCTGGTCGAGCCGGTCAGCGTGCGCCGGGTGCGTGATCGCACCGGAAAGATCCTGGAGGACAACACCTGGATCGGCGACCCCATGGGGCGTCCGGAAGATCGCCTGGATCAGCTGGTGGCGCTGGCGGGCAAGGTCCGCAAGCCGGTGATCGCGCCGCGCACCGCCTACCTGACGTCGAAGCTGCTGCGCCACGTGGTGACGCGCGGGCACGCGCCCGCCATCCGCACCGCCTCCATCCTGGCCGCCGGCAAGACCGGCACGTCCAGCGCCACCATGGACGTCTGGTTCATCGGCTACACCTCGCGCTGGATGACGACGGCGTGGGTCGGCGACGATCTGCGCGAGCGTCCGCTGGGCGCCAAGGATGCGGCGTTCATGATCACGGTGCCGATGTTCGCGCGCTACATCAACGAGGTCGCGGTGGGGCAGCCGCTGCGCGAGATCCCGTGGGAGCGTCCGCCCGGCGTGAAGCCCGACGACACGGGCGGCAAGGTCCGGACCACCCTGGAAGAGGTCATGGCCGACGGCAAGGGCCCGCCCCCCCGCTCGAAGGGTGGAGGGACCGCACCGGCGAACGACGCGGGCCCGGCCGCCAAGAAGCGTCACTGACGCATCACGGACGACGCATCACGGACGCGACCGATCCAGGGCATCGACGTCGCGAACGGGCGCCGGTCACCAGCGCCGCTCTGGCGTTTGCAGTCCCGATCGCGGCACACACCTTGCTATTGTAATTTCTCGTTGCTCGGCGACGAAAACAGGAGGACAGCGTGATGCGACGTTCGATCGGTCCCCGGGTGGTCAGCGCCAGCCCCGCGCTCGGCTGGCTGTGCGTGTTGGCGTCGCTGTCATTTCAGGCGTGCGGGGGAACCGCCCCGCCCACGGCCGCCGGCACGGGCGGAAGCCCCGCCAGCAACGGCGGCGGGGGTGCCGGTACGCCTGGCACCGGCGGGGCCCCCCTCTCCGGCGCGCCCGTCGACGTGAAGCTGCCGGATGCGCAGGCCACGGCGCTGGCGGCGACGCGCGCCGAGGTAGCTGCCGACCGGCCCGCCGACGCTGCGCAGTTCCAGGCGCGCTGGACCGAGAGGTATCTCCCGGCACTGCCCTACGACCCGCTGACCGCCCAGAACCTGGATCGCGTGCAAGCGTCGCGCTCAGCCCTGAACGATCGCGAGCTGTCCGTTCTGGCCGCGAAGGGCTTCGTCATCTCCGGGCGTCAGGCGTTTCCGGCCTTCTTCGATGGGTACACCAGCCTCTACGCCGACCACCTTCCGCTGTACGTGTCGCTCGACTCCGTGCTGCACGCCGTCCATCGCTCGTACGACACGGTGCTGACGAAGCTGGAGACGGCGATGGTTGCGCCGGCGCTCACCGACATGTTGCAGACGATGCGGGCCGGGCTGGCCGGCGGCGCGGGCGCGGATCTTCCGCCGTCCTCTCGCGCCGACGTCGATCTGTTGTTGACGGTCGCGCTGTCGCTGCTGGGACAGAACGCCAGCCCGGTGGCAGGCGCCGACCCGGGGGCGGTGGCCGACCTGCTGGCGAAGATCGCGGCGGCGCAGGGAACCGATACCGTCCAGCTGTTCGGCGGTCCGCGTGACGTCGACTTCTCGCAGTTCACGCCGCGTGGGCACTACACCCAGTCGCCCGACCTGTCGCGCTATTTCCAGGCGATGATGTGGCTGGGACGCACCGACCTGCGCTTCTTGCAGTACGACCCCGGCGCCGGGGCGGGCGCGCCACCCTGGTTTTCTCGCCGGCAGTTCCTGGACGGGCTGTTGCTGTCGCAGCTGGCGCAGGGACAGCCGCTGGCCGACTGGACGTCGATCGAGCAGGTGCTGCACACCATGGTCGGCGAGTCGGACAACATGACGGTGGCCGATTTCACGAGGCTGCCCGCTGCCGCTGGCGTGGCCACCCTCGCTGACCTGCCCGCGCTGCCGGATCAGGCGCTGGCGCAAGCGTTGCTGAACGGCGGCTTCGGGATCCAGCGCATCGCCAGCCAGCTGCTGGTGGTGCCGTTCGACGGCGCCGGCGCCCCGCTGGATCGGGTGTTCCTGCTGCTGGGCCAGCGCTTCGTCATCGACTCGCAGGTCTTCACGGACGTCACCTTCGATCGGGTGCGGGGCGAACCGAAGCGGATGATGCCGACGCCCCTCGACGTCGCGTTCGCCGCGCTGGGAAACGGCACCGCCGTCGCTCCGCTGGCCAGCGAGCTGGCCACCTATCCCGGCTATCCGGCGGCGCTGCACGACGCCCGCCGGCTGGTGGACGAGCACGGCGACGACTTCTGGGGGGGCAGCTTCTACACGCTCTGGCTGTCCGCGCTGCGTGGCCTGTCGCCCCCGCCCGGTGATCTGTCGGCCGCTGCGGGCCTGCCGGCGGTCATGCGCAGCGAGCCCTGGGCCCGTCGCCTGATGAACACGCAGCTGGCCTCGTGGGCCCAGCTTCGCCACGACACGCTCCTCTACGCCAAGCAGTCCTACACCGCGATCCCCTCCTGCGAGTTCCCCGACGCCTACGTCGATCCGTATCCCGAGGCGTGGGACGCCCTGGTGCGCCTGGCCCAGCTGGGCCAGCAACTGGGCGCCATGACCGCCACGGCGGCGCCCTACAGCGGGATCGCGTCGTACTTCGCGTCCATCGTGGGCCCTCTCTCCGCCCTGCGGGACATGGCGGCCGCGGAGCGCGCCGGGACGCCGTTCACGGCCGATCAGCTGGCCTTCATCAATCAAGCGGTGTCGCTGGTCAACGAGAACGTCGTCTGCACGACCATCCAGGTGCCGGGCGGATGGTATCCGAACCTGTTCATCGACCCCGACGAGGCGAAGAAGATGGATCCCACCATCGCCGACGTGCACACCGACCCGTATTCGGGGCAGGTGCTGCACGTGGCGACGGGCCTGCCCCGCATCATGGTGGTGACGGCCGACACCTGCACCGGTCCGCACGCCTACGTGGGCCTGGTGTCGTCCTACTTCGAGGAGACCACCGAGGCCTTCCAGCGCCTGAACGACATGGACTGGCTGAACCAGGTCATGCCCACCGCGCCCGCGGACGTGTCCTGGCTGTCGGACGTCGTGGTGCGCTGACCGGGCTCGACGGCAGCGGTCGTCCGGCCTCGGTCAGCGCGGGCGCAGATACGGCGCCAGGCTGAGCTTCTGGGTGCGCAAGGCGTCCTGCACGAAGCCGGCGATCGCGTTCGCGCCGGCCCGGTTGGTGTGGGTCGCGTCGCTGCCCAGCGCGTGATACGCCTGCCAGCCGTTCGGTCCCAGCCGGTTGTACCAGTCGGTCGTGATGGCGGTCAGGTCGATGTATTCGACCTTCTGCGCGGTGGCCACCGCCTGCATGTCGGCGGTGTGCAGGCTGGACTGATCGCTCAGCGTGTTGCCAGTGAACGTGGCGCGCGCCGGAGGTGACACCAGGATCGGCGTGACCCCCTTGGCCTTGGCGTCCGTCACCATCTTCGTGATGTTGCTTTGAAAGTCGGCGGACGTGGTGGTCTTGTCGTTGTGCCCGAACTGGATCAGCACGAAGTCGCCCGCCGTCATCGCGCTCTTGACGGCGCCCCACTCGGCGCTGCTGGCCAGGAAGCTGCTCGAGCTCTCGCCGCTGTCGGCGTAGTTGGCGATCCCGACCGGCGGGACGAAGAACTGCGGCAACAGCTGGCCCCAGCCGGCGTAGTCGAGATCCGTCTGATCGCACACGGTGGAGTCGCCCGCGACGTAGACCATGACCGGCTTCGTGGCGGTGCCCGCCAGCGCGTAGCCGATCGCGGACACTTGCGGCGGCGACCCGCTGGGACCCGAGAGGAAGAGGTCGAGCCCGGGGTAGCCCGCGGCCACGTCCTGCGTCGGTTGCCCTTCCTTGGCGCGCACGTTGACGACGAATGCGAAGGTCGCCGACTGCCCGGCCATCGTGGTGACGGCGCCCAGCAGTTGCCGGTTCGCCTCGGCGGTGATCTCGGTGGTCCCCGCGGCGGCGCCACCCACCACCACCGTGACCAGATAATTGCCCGCCTCCGACGTGCCCTGCGCGGTGGCGGTGCTGGTGCTCTGGTAGGTGTCGCCCCCGAACAGGCACTCCAGGCAGGTCGGTCCGGTGCCGCCGCCCGGACAGTACGAATCGCCGTTCGTCGAGGTGACCAAGGCGACGGCCTTGCACGTCATCCGGTTCGCGGTGGTGGGGGCGGGATAGCCGGAAGGGACGGCGCCGGTCGCGCCGGCCGATCCGCCCGAGCCAGCGGGAGGCGCCCCGGCCGCGCCGCCGGACGCTGCTGCCATGCCACCCGCGCCGGCCTTGCCGCTGGTGCCGCCCGCGGCCGCCCTGCCGCCGGTCCCAGCTCCCCCGCCGCCCGAGCCGACAGAGCCCCCGGTTCCCGTGAAACCGCCAGCGCCGGTGTCACCGCCCGAGCTGGTCGCTGCGCCGGCGTCGGTCTTGCCTCCAGACCCGGTGTGGCCTCCCGAGCTGGCCTTGCCACCCGACCCGGTGGCTCCGCCCGACCCGGACGATCCGCCCGAGCCCGGCGATCCGCCCGACCCGGCCTGCAGCCCGCCCGTCCCCGCGACCGAAGAGGCGCCGCCGGTCGACACCGCCGCGTCGGTCGAGGAGGAGGCTCCGCCGCCACAACCGAGCAGGCCGCACGCCACCAGGGTCAGCCAGGCCGCCGGTAGACGACGCGTCGCGACCCGGCATGCCTCCCGATCTCGCCGAAGAGAGCGCATCGACCCCGCATAGTAGCGCCCCCGCGTCGCCGCGGGTCACGCCGCAAGCGGGGCCCTGGAGGCGGCCCCTCCCGGCATCCGCGCTCAGGGCATGGGCTGGGTCTTCGGGGGCATGACCTGCGGCGCCGGCAGCTTCGTCGGCACGTCCGTCGCGGTCTTCGAGACACCGTCGGGCGCCGGGGCGCCGCCGGGGATGGCGCCGCACACGATGCGGTCACCCCCGCCGCCCAGCGGCTTGGGCGCGTCGGCGTAGTTGTCGCCGCCGGCGTGGATCATCAGCGCCTTCCCGCCCAGGTCCGCCAGGGTCAGCCCCTCGGCCGTGACCTTCGTCTTCAGCTTGCCGTTCTCGGGAACGGTCAGCTTGGGCAGGTCGCCCTTGTGGCCTCCGCCGGCCGGGCCCTTGTGCGCCTTGGTGGCGTCGGGATCCCAGTGACCGCCGGCCGACTGGCCCGCCACCTTCTTGCCTTCCTTCTCGGCCGGGTCGCACATCCCCTTCTCGTGGATGTGAAAGCCATGCTCACCGGGGGGCAGCTTCGACAGATCGATGGCGAACTCGACGCCCTTCTTCGTCTGCTTCAGCGTGATGGTGCCGTCGGACTCGCCGACGCCGTCCGCCGTGATCTGGTTCATGGTCACCTTGACCGGCGCCGTCTTGCCGGCCGCCCGGGCGGCGCCCGCGCCGCCGAACCACAACGTCATCGCCACCGCCGCGCTGCCAAGCCCAAGTCGAGTGATCTTCATGGGCGGGAGTCTAATGCCGGGTCCCCCGATGGGAAACCGGGCAACACGCTGGCCCGCGCCTACCGGAAGGGGTCGCGGACGGGGATGCCGCGCGCGCGCAGGTATTCGTGCGCCTCGCCCACGGTGTGATCCCCGAAGTGGAAGATGGACGCGGCCAGCACCGCCTCGGCGTGCCCCTCGGCGATGCCCTCGTACAGGTGCTCGAGGGTGCCCACGCCGCCCGAGGCGATCACCGGGATGGGGATGCGATCAGCCACGGCGCGCGTCAGCTGAAGATCGAAGCCGTCGCGGGTGCCGTCGCGGTCCATGCTGGTCAGCAAGATCTCGCCCGCGCCCAGCTCGGCCATGCGCGCGCACCAGGCCACGGCGTCCAGGTCGGTGGGCCGCCGCCCGCCGTGCGTGTAGACGATCCAGCGCGACGCCTCGGGGGGCGCGGAGGGGTCGCGGCGCGCGTCGACGGCCACCACGATGGCCTGGCTGCCGAAGGCGTCCGAGGCGCGGCGCACCAGCATGGGATCGGCGACCGCCGCCGTGTTGATGCCGGCCTTGTCGGCGCCCGCCAGCAGCAGCTTGCGCACGTCCTCGACCGACCGGACGCCGCCCCCCACGGTCAGGGGCAGGAACACCCGCTCGGCGGTGGCGCGCACCATGTCGAGTGTGGTGGCGCGCCCATCGGACGACGCCGAGATGTCCAGGAACGTCACCTCGTCGGCGCCCTGCGCGTCGTACGCGGCCGCCACCGCCACCGGATCACCCGCGTCGCGCAGCTCCTGGAAGCGCACGCCCTTCTTCACGCGACCGGCGTCGACGTCCAGGCAGGGGATGATTCGCTTGGCCAGCACGACGCTACAAGTTTCGCACGAAGGCGCGCCGGATGGCCTCTTCCACCGTGAACACCTTCTCGTAGATGGCCTTGCCGATGATGACAGCGAAGGCGCCGGTCTTGATCGTCTCGTCCAGATCTTCCAGCCTGGACACGCCGCCCGAGGCGATGACCGGGCAGGGGGTGATGCGCCGGGCCAGCCGCGCCGTCGCTTCCAGGTTGGGGCCGGTGCGCATGCCGTCGCGGCCGATGTCGGTGTAAAGGACGGCCGCCGCGCCGGCGCGGGCCACCGCCTCGCCGATCTCCAGCGCGGTGATGGTCGTCGCCTCCTGCCAGCCCTCGACGGCCACCATCCCCTCGCGGGCGTCCACGGCGACGACGATGCGACGGGGGAACTTCGCGCAGGCCGCCTCGACGATCTCGGGCGTCTTGATGGCGGCGGTGCCGGTCACGGCGTACTTCGCGCCCAGATCGAACAGGCGCTGGCAGTCCTCGACCGAGCGCACGCCGCCGCCCACCTCGACCTCGGCCGTGGTGGCGGCCACGATGCGCCGGATCGTGTCGTGGTTGTGCTGGGTGCCGCCGCTGAAGGCGGCGTCCAGATCCACCACGTGGATGCGCGGGGCGCCGGCCGCCGCGAAGGCGGTGGCCAGCTCCCAGGGGCGCTCGGAGTAGATGGTGGCGCTGGCGCGGTCGCCCTGGCGCAGGCGGACGGCCTTGCCGCCCAGAAGATCGATGGCAGGAAATACCAGCATGGGGCGCGCCTTATACCGCCGCTTCAGCCTGCCTGGCGAATGAAGGCCGACAGCAGGGCGGCCCCGGCGTCCTGGCTCTTCTCGGGGTGGAACTGGCAGGCAAACACGTTGTCCCGGGCCACCGCCGAGCAGAACGTCAGGCCATGCTCGGTCTCCAGCGCCACGTCCTCGACCCGGGCCGGCACGGCGAAGAAGCTGTGCACGAAGTAGAAGTACGTGCCGTCGGGCACGGCGGCCGCCGGGCTGCGCGCGGCGGCCCCCGCGGGGCGCCGGGTGGCGCGGTTCCAGCCCATGTGCGGCACCTTCAGCGCATGCTGCGCGGGGAAGCGGCGCACCACGCCCGGCAGCACGCCCAGCCCGGGCACGCCCGGGTTCTCCTCGCTGCTGTCGAACAGCACCTGCAGGCCCAGGCACAGGCCCAGGTAGGGCTTGCCGGTGCGGATCGCCTCCGTGACCGCCTGGCGCAGGGCCCCCCCGTCGCGATCCAGCCCCGCCACCACGGCGCCGAACTGTCCCTGGCCCGGGACCACCACCTTGTCGGCCCCGGCGATGGTGGCGGCGTCGGACGTGACGATCACCTCGGCGCCGGCGCGCGCCAGCGCCTTCTCCACGCTGCGCAGGTTGCCGCTGCCAGTGTCGGCGACGGCCACGCGCGGTCTCGCTTGCGTCATCCCCGTCCCTCTAGCTCGTCAGGGTCCCCTTGGTCGAGGGGACGCCCACGACCCGGGGATCGCGGCGCGACGCCATCGACGCCGCGCGCGCGCAGGCCTTGAACAGCGCCTCGACCATGTGGTGCGCGTTCTCGCCGTAGCGGACCTCGAGGTGCAGGTTGCACAGCGCCGTCGAGGCGAAGCCGCCGAAGAACTCGCGCGCCAGCTCGGCGTCGAAGGTGCCGATCCAGCGGCCCTTCAGCGCGTCGGCCCGGTAGACCAGGGTGGCCCGCCCGCCGAAGTCGATGGCGGCCGAGACCAGCGTCTCGTCCATGGGGATGGTCGACTCGCCGAAGCGCGACAGGCCGGCCTTGTCGCCCAGCGCCTCCTTGAAGGCCTGGCCCAGGCAGATGCCGATGTCCTCGACGGTGTGGTGCGCGTCGACGTCGACGTCGCCCTTGGCGGTGACCTGCAGGTCGAACAGGCCGTGACGGGCGAACGACTCCAGCATGTGATTCAGGAAGGGGATGGGCGTGTCGATGCGCCGTTCGCCCGAGCCGTCGAGGGCGAGCGAAAGCTCGATCTGCGTCTCGTTCGTATTGCGCGTGATCCGGGAGCGGCGCATGGAAGCCGATCAGTCTACCTCATCGGTCAATTCGGGCAGCCCAGGCCCGGCAACCTGACCGTGACTTTCATTTTCCACGGTCCCGGCCCCGGCCGGGGCTGGCGAGCCCGCCGCCGTAACCTGGACCACTGCCGGCGCCGGACCAGTGGCGGGGCGCCCGAGGCGCTATACTGCGCTCTCGCGATGGGAAAGGCCCACCGTAGCCCTCTCCTCGGCTACAACCACAACATCGGTCACCTAGGCCACGTGTTTCACGTGCAGACCGAGGACTCGGGGCCCGCCGCGCCGCGCGTGTTCACCCACATGTTCTACGAGGGCACGATCCTCGTCTCGCGCAAGGTGGAGTACGAGGCGATGGCCCCCGACGACAAGGTGCGTGGCCTGATGCAGACGCAGCACCGCTCGATCATCAAGGAGATGACGGCCGGAGCGTTCAACGATCGCATCGTGGCCTTCTTTCGCGCGCGCGGGGTGACGGTCGAGGTGCCACCGCCGGTCGCGCCCCCGGCTCCCGTCGCTGCCAGCGGCGCGGTGCCCGTCGCGGTTTTGCCCGATCCCTCCGCGCCCCCCGCGCCCGTGATCATCACGGCCTCACCGGCGCCGGATCCCGCCGCGCCCATGCACGCGCCCCGGCGAGTCACCCGGCCCATCGAGACGCAGCGGCCACAGAGGTCCGCGGCCGCGCCCCTCTCCGTTCGGCAGGCCGACCCCCACCACCCGCCGTTCGTTCGCAGCAATGCCCCCGCCGTCGCGAAGACGACCTCGGCGGATGGCGTGGTCGTGCAGCGCAACGTCGTCGTCGGGGGAAACACCCCGTCCGACCCGCGGGCGCGCATCCGCCCGCCCGTCCCCTACGTGGTCTCGGGGGGCACGCACCCGATCCGTCACGCGCCGCTGGACAACCCGTCCGAGCAGGTCGTGGACAACACCGTGCACGCCGAGCAGGGGCCGCCGCCGCCTGCGGAGGCAGCGCCCCGCCCGCCCGGCGCCTTCGGCCCCGCCGGGCCCGACGACAAGAGCCTGGACGAGGTCATCCTCGAGTATCTGTCAGAAGACGGCGACTGAGTGCGCCGCTTTCGGCAGCGGGGGGCCTCGGGAACGGGGTGCGGCGTGGACCGGTCTATCGTGGGCGCCTTGCTGCCGGCGCTGGTGGCGGCGGGCTGCGCCAGCCTGTCGGCGCCGCGCCTGCCGGAGGACGTGGCGGCTGCCATCACGGCCCACCCGATGCACCGCATGGACACGGCCGACATGACCCTCTATTTCCCGGAGGGCCGGGAGGCGCAGGCGGGGCGCTTCCTGGAGCGCGTGGAGGGCTGCGCCCGATACGAGAAGGGGCTGGCGCGCATCCACAACGGCGTCGCCGACCAGAAGATGGTGGTGATCTTGCCGGAGCTGGCGTTCAACAACGCGTTCGTCGCCGCGCGCATCGCCGGCTACGAGACCGTCGGCGTGGTGCCCACCTACAACACCACCGACCTCTTCATGCTCGAGGGGGGCATCCCGCCCGATCCGGCGATCATCGGCTGCCACGAGATCACCCACTACGTGCACCTGCAGCAGCTCGCCGGCTTCTCGTGGTTCATCAACACGCTGTTCGGCGAGGTGTACACGCCGCAGGATGGTCTCGACTCGTGGTTCGACGAGGGCCTGGCCGTCTACTACGAGACGAAGCTGCAGCCGGGCGTGGGGCGGCTGGCCTGGCCTTTCTGGCATGGCGCGTTTGCCGCCGGCGTGGCCGGCCACCGGATCAACGGCGGCGATCTCTCCTTCGCGAACCGCGACTTCTTCGGCGGCAACAATTACCTGATCGGCAGCGAGTTCGTCAGCTTCCTGGCCAGCCGCTACGGCGAGCAGAAGCTGTGGGATCTGATCGCCGTGCAAGCGCGCGCGGTGCTGTTTCCCTTCGGCGTGAACGTGCGGTTCTGGCAGGCCTACGACAGCACGCTGTCGACGCTGATCGACCAGTTCGCCGACGACGTGGCCGCGCACGATCCCGTGCGCGCCAGGCCGCCCGCGCAGCGGAGCCTGGGCCAGGTCGGCGACAGCGTCCGTTATGGCCGCGCCGCCGACGGCACCCAGGCCTTGCTGGCCGAGGACCACGATCTGCCGCCGCGGCTGCTCATCATCGGACCCGACGGCCGGACGCTGGTGGAGCGCGCGCTGATCGACGTGGCGCCGCCGCGGCTGCTGCTCACCGGGTCGCCCCGGCTGAGCGGCAGTCCCACCTTCACGGCGGACGGAAAGTCGGTCTTCTTCGTGGCGATCGACCCGGACGTCACCTACCAGGTGGCGCGGCTGATGCGCTACGACATCCCGACCGACACGCTGTCGGTCGCGTATCCCGACCTGGGCGGCGCGGGGGGCGCCATCAGCCCCGACGGGACGCGCTACGTGTTTCCTCACGCTGCCGGCGATCACCACGATCTCGCCGAGCTGCAGCTGGGTACCGGCGCGGTGCGCGTGCTGGCCCCGCAACCTTCCCGCGGTTACGTGGCCGGGCCGCGCTTCTCGCCGGACGGGCGGCGCCTGACCGCGACCATCTACGACGGTGCGCGCTTCGCCATCGCGGTGCTGGATGCCGTCACGGGCGCGCGGCTGGCCACGCTGCCCACCGGCGGCGGCCCGGTGCACGAGGCGTCGTGGGCGGACGACCACCGCGTCGTCTATCTGGGCACCTCGCCCGATGACTGGCGCTTCCAGGTGTACGTCCACGATCTGGCCACCGGCGGCACGCAGAAGGTCACGCAGGCCCCCTATCTGGCGTTCGAGCCCCAGGCAGCCGGCCGTACCCTGCGGTTCCTCAATCGCGAGGGCTGGCACTGGACGCTGGACGAGGTCGAGTTGCCCCCGGCGCAGCCGGCCGTTCCGGCAGCGGCGCCCCGGAGCACTGACACCGCGCTTGCCGGGGCCGCCGGGACCAGCGGGCCAGCGACCGGCGTGGCGGATGCGCCGCAGACCAGCGCGCCTGGCGGGTCCGCGGCCGGTGCCGGGCCGCCCCCATCGCCGGAAGACGCGGGCTCGAACGTCGTCCCCGACGCAGGCGTCGCGACCCTTCCCGGCCCCGTCGACGAGAGCGCCGCTGCGGACCCGAACGGCCCGTCCGCGCAGACCACGCCCGTCGTGCCTTTGCCACCGCTTCCTCCTCCTGTCTCTGTCGGACTGCCGCCGCCCTCCGTGCTGGCCACCCGCCGCCCCGCCAGCGCGATTGACCACCTGTTCGTGCCCAGCCTGGTCGCGCCGACCACCTACGCCGGAAGGGACTCGACGCTGCTGGGCCTGGTGCTCAGCGGCGCCGATCACCTGGAGCGCCATCGCTGGACGCTGGCCGGCCTGTATCAGTTCGAAGGCCACCTGGGCAGCGGCGCGTTCGGCTACAGCAACCGGCAGCTGGCCCCGGTGACCATCGAGCTGTCCGCCGCGCAGTACTCGACGCGCGAGCAGCCGCCCATGATCCTGCTGCGGCCGGGCGGAGACGACCTGCTGTACCGCCGCGACCGACAGGCGCAGCTGGACGTGCAGCGCTCGTTCTACGGCAACCCGGTGGGCGCGGGCTTCCAGCTGGTCGAGCGGAAGCTCCCCGGCAACGAGCTGTGGGTCTCGCGCTATCCCCTGCAGCGCTTCGCCGGACCGTACCTGTTCGCCAGCTACGCGGGCGTCGAGTCGACGCGTTACACGGGCGCGCGCCGCGCCCTGACGCTGGACGGGTACGGGGCCGCGTTTCCTGCCGACCTGACCAGCGCGCCGGGCGCCTTCGCCGACCTGCGCGGCCGCCTGGGTCTGGCCATCCCCGTGCCCCCGCTGCGTCGCGATCGCCTGACGCTGGTGATGCGGGCCCGCGGCCTGGTCGGTCTGCCCGCGTCGAACCCGCTGCTGCAGGTGGGCGGTTCCCCGGCAGGCCTGCTGTGGAGAAGGTCGACGCGCGACCAGGTGGAGAGCGACGTGCCCGACCGGCTGGCGCTGCTGATCCCCTTTTCGGAAAGCCTGCGCGGCTTCGAGGAACACGCGCTGGCGACGAACCGGATCTTCATCGCCGATCTGACCTATCGCTATCCGTTCGTCATCGACTGGGGCTCGGCGTCGACGTTCCTGGTGCTGCCGGCGTTCTTCCTGCAGCAGCTCGATCTGAATCTGTTCGCCACCGGCGCCACCACCGGGTACGGCGGCGATCGCCACGCGGCCGCCGGCGGGTCACTGACCGCCTTCTTCATCTTCGGGCCGGCGCCGCTGTCGCTGCGCTACCAGGTGTCGCGCCGGCTGACCGACGATCGCGGCGTGGTCATGTTCGTGATGCTGGGGACCTAGTGCCTCGTCCGGAGCGTATTGCTCACGTCTGGCTTGGTCTTTTGCGCGCTGGCTTCGTTGCTCGTCGGTTACATAGCACGAGCTATGCGCCCTCCTCGCGCCTCGCCATCGCGAAAAATGACGGCGCCAGCCGCGATCAATACGCACCGGACGAGGCACTAGTGCCCTCGTCCGGCTCGTCGAGCGGGATCACCAGGCCGCCATCGCCGTCGACGAGCACCAGCTGGCCGGCGTGCAAGGCCGCGCGCGCGCCCACGGCGCCGACCACCGCGGGGATGCCGCGCTCGCGTGCCTGCGCCGCCACGTGCCCCAGCGGCGTGCCCGTCTCCACCACCAGCGCCGCCGCGTCCAGCAGCGGCAGCTCCGTCGGCAGCAGCGTGGCGGCGACCAGCACCACCGACCCCGCGGGACCGGGCACGGCCGGCCCCGGGTGCAAGACCACCCGTCCGATGGCGCGGCCGCCGGCGCCGCGCTGACCGCGCACGGCCAGGCTGGATGAACGGGACGGCGGCGGCGGCTGCGGCGGACGGGCGGCGGCCGCGCCGAAGGCGGCGCGACCGGCGGCGGCCAGCGCGCCCAGGTCAGCCGGCGCTTCCCTGCCCTCGTCCAGCGCGCACGACACGGCCAGCGGCAAGA
>Ga0207671_10000350_pt1 | contig 66648 bp, 59 predicted proteins | sample KBSC24metaG_FD_184352 | JGI IMG/M metagenome (GOLD analysis project Ga0207671, IMG submission 184352) | Corn rhizosphere microbial communities from Kellogg Biological Station, Michigan, USA - KBS C2-4 metaG (SPAdes) (version 2) | ecosystem: Host-associated > Plants > Roots > Rhizosphere > Soil... | reverse complement strand
TTTCGAAGAAGTTGGCGTGCTCGACGCCGTTGAGCAGCGGCGCGAGCCAGGGGAGCGGGTGATCCTCGATCATGTAGATCGGCTGGAAGCCGAGCTGGCCGAGCCGCCAATCGGCGATGTAGCGGATGTAGCGCTTGATCTCCTTGGGCGTCATGCCGGGCACCGGCCCCATCTCGAACGCCAGATCGATGAAGGCATCCTCCAGCCGCACCGTCTTCTGGCAGACGTCGAGAATATCCTCCTTCACCTGCCTGGTGAGGCAATCGCGCTCCTTGACGAAGGCGTGGAACAGGCGGGTGATGCCCTCGCAATGCAGGCTCTCGTCACGCACCGACCAGCTCACGATCTGGCCCATGCCCTTCATCTTGTTGAAGCGCGGGAAGTTCATCAGCATCGCGAAGCTGGCGAAGAGCTGGAGCCCCTCGGTGAACCCGCCGAACATGGCGAGCGTCTTGGCGATATCCTCGTCGCTATCGACGCCGAAGGTGCTGAGATAGTCGTGCTTGTCCTTCATCTCCTTATACTGGAGGAACATGCCATATTCGCTCTCGGGCATACCGATCGTATCGAGCAGGTGGCTGTAGGCGGCGATGTGCACCGTCTCCATGTTGCTGAACGCGGTCAGCATCATCTTGATCTCGGTCGGCTTGAACACGCGGCCATATTTGTCGTGGTAGCAATCCTGCACCTCGACGTCCGCCTGGGTGAAAAAGCGGAAGATCTGGGTCAGCAGGTTGCGCTCATGATCGGTGAGCTTCTGCGCCCAATCGCGGCAATCCTCGCCGAGCGGCACCTCCTCCGGCATCCAGTGGATCTGCTGCTGGCGCTTCCAATATTCGAACGCCCAGGGATATTCGAAGGGCTTGTAGGATTTCGAGGCGGAGAGAAGCGGCATCGGTCAGGGCCTTTCACTGGAATGGGCGTAAGCGGGTTCGGCGGTCGCCGGGATGATCGTGCTATAGTCGGTCTTGGGGCCGGACTCGCGCAGGAACAGGCGGTTGAGCGCCTGCTCATCGGATCGGCCGAGGGCGGAATTGCGCATCAGCTCCGCCCGCACCTCGGCCACGGCGGCGGCGGGGCGCTCCGCGATGCGATCATGCCAGGCTTTGAGCGCCGGGCGATCGGCCCAATCGAACCCCATATTGGGTAGCATGGCGACCCACGGCCAGGTCGCGATGTCCGCGATCGAGTAATGCTCTCCGGCGAGCCAGGGGCGCTTGGCCAGCTCGCCATCCAATACCTCGATGATCCGCGCCACCTGGTTGCGATAGCGGGTCGCGGCGTAACTGCCCGCCTCGCTGGGATGGATGCGGAAATGAACATGCTGGCCGAACATCGGGCCGACCCAGGCGACTTGCGCCATCAGCCATTTCAGCGTTTCCCACCGCGCCGGGCCGGACGCGGGCATCAGCTCGGGCCGGTAAGTCTCCGCCAGATAGATGAGAATCGCGCCGGATTCGAAGATCGGCTGATCCGGCCCCGCGCCTTGCGGATCGACCATCACCGGATATTTTGCGATCGGGTTCAGCTTCAAGAATTCGGGCGCATATTGATCGCCGTTCATGATCTTCACGTCCGTGAGATGATAGGGGAGGCCAAGCTCCTCCAGCATCAGCACGACCTTCATCGCATTGGGCGATCCACCGCCATAAAGCTCGATCACAGGCTCCTCCGGATTTGCATGCGGCCGGGTTCTGCGTCCCCGCTCGACTTACGAGGCGCGGCGCGCCATGTTCCCCCGCACTTGCGGAGCGAGGGAGATATAGGATGGCAAAGGGCGGAATGCACGGATCGCGCTACTCGACGGGAGCGATCCTTCTGCACTGGACGATTGCGGCGCTGATCATCGCGCAGGTGCCGCTCGGCTGGCAGATGGGGATCGACAAGAGCGCCAAGAGCTTCGCGCTGTTCCAGCTCCACAAATCGATCGGCATCACCATCCTGCTGCTGACGCTGGCGCGGATCGCCTGGCGGCTGACGCACCGGCCGCCGCCGCTCACCATCCATGGCTGGCAGGCCGGGTTGGCGCGCTTCATTCACACGCTGTTCTATCTCCTGCTGCTGGCGCTCCCGCTCACCGGCTGGCTGATGGTCTCGCTTAGCAAGGTGAGCGTGCAGACGATGCTGTTCGGCGTCGTGCCATGGCCCAATATCCCCGGCGTGGCGGGATTGAGCCAGAGCGCCAAGCATGCGGTCCACGAGCTGAGCGAGGAAAGCCACGGGGCGATGGCCTATATCCTCATCGCAGCCTTCCTGCTGCACGTGGCCGGCGCGCTCAAGCATCATTGGATCGATCGCGACAACAGCCTCGCGCGGATGGCGCCGGGCGTGCGCGGCCCCTTCCCGCTCCGGCTGCTGGCGATCTTCGCATTGGTCGTGGGCGCCTTCTGCTTCGGCCGTTTCTTCGTGCCGCCGCTGCCCAAGGGCGGCGAAGCCGCGCAGGCGACCCAGGAGCTCAGCGATCATGACGCGGATGATCACGATGCTGGCGATCATGACGAAGCCGCCCTGCCGCCGCGCACTCCTACCCCCATCGACAAGGCGGTCGATCAGGTGCTCGCCGAGGATAAGGACGCCGCGAAAGCCGACCCCGACGCGCTGACGCGCTGGACGGTGCAGAAGGGCGGCACGCTCGGCTTCACCACCCAGTGGAGCGGCAACACGCTCAACGGGCATTTCCGGCAATGGGATGCGGACATCAGCTTCGGCGCCAATGCGCTCGATCGATCGCGGGCGACGGTACGCATCGAAACCGGCTCGGCCACGACCGGACAGGGCCAGCCCGACGAGGCGCTGCCCGGCGAAGAATGGTTCTCGTCCGCGGCTTTTCCGACCGCGACCTTCAACGCCAGCAAGTTCCGCAAGACGGCGAAGGGCTATGAGGCGAGCGGCACGCTGATGATCAGGGGGCAGAGCCACCCGCTCACCCTTCCATTCACCCTCGATATCGATGGCGATACTGCGCACATGAAGGGCAGCGCAACCGTCAACCGGCTCGATTACGGCATCGGTTTTCCCGCGACCGACGATATTCCGGCCGAGGTGAAGCTCGCGATCGATCTGACCGCCAAGCGTGCCAAATGATCCAGCCTCGCGCTCGCTCCCGAGCGAGCGGGAATACAGATGACCACGCTCATTCTGGTGCACGGCGCCTGCCATGGCGGCTGGTGCTGGGAGCGGGTCGCACCCTTGCTGGAGGCGGAGGGATTGCGCGTGCTGGCGCCCGATCTGCCCGAATGGCGGCCGGGCGCGCGCGATCCGATTGGCTTCTGGGGCGATTTCGTTGCCGATCTGGCGCGCGCCGAGGCACGGAACGATCGCGTGGTCCTGTGCGGGCATAGCCGCGGTGGCGTCGTGATCAGCGCTGCCGCCGAGGCCGCGCCGGAGGCGGTTTCCGGCCTGATCTATCTGGCTGCGTCGCTGTTGCCGCGCGGGCAGACTCTGACGGGCGCGTGGCGTGCCTACACCGACGCCGCCGCCGAATGGGTCGCGCCCGAGCCGGACGGAACCAGCTTCCGTATCACGCCCGGCTGCTATCATCGGCTGTTCTGCCCCGACAGCGACGCCGCCACTGCCGCCGAGGCTGAAGCGCGCCTGCGAACCGAGCCCTTCGCCGCCTTCATGACGCCGATGCGGATCACGCCGGAACGGTTCGGCGGCATCCCGCGCGCCTATGTCGAGACCAGCCGGGACCTCATCATCCCTCCCGATTTCCAGCGCAGCATGCGGGCTGCATTGGCCTGCGATCCGGTGGTTGCGCTCGACGCGGACCACTCGCCCTTCCTTGCCATCCCCGATCGGCTGGCCGAGGTGCTGATCGAGCTCAGCAGACGCTGAGCCCGAGCCGTGGCCACGGCCGCGCGCGCTCATAATGTCGCCCCTTTGCCGACCGGCTGGGCCTTGACCATGGCAATGCCCAACCGGACCGGTTTGCTGCTGTCATTGCGCCAGCCATGATAGACGCCGCGATCGACCGCCACATCGCCGGCGCGGAGCACGCATTCTCCGGTGTCGGTGATCAACACCACCTCTCCCGAAATCACGACGATATAGTCGATCGTATCGGTGGCATGCATGCCGGGATCGAGTATCCCTGGCGTTGGCGGGAAATCGAAGACGATGAAGGCCGAGTGGCCATCGCCGGAAGGAAAGCCGAACTGAGCGCCGCCCCGATCGGTCGTGCCGCTATTATCGACCGGATGCGACTGCGTCTGCCAGATGGCCATTTCCGCCGGCCCGTCGAACAGGATGCAGGACCGGCCTTCCTCATTTAGCCCGGTGACGACGCGTCTTGGCGGTTCGCCGATGAACATCGCTGCACCCTCACGCCGTCAGCGCGCGCGCGCGCGATCGGCTTGCGCACGCGAGGGTCATTGGCACGCCAGGCACTCGTCATAATCGGTGTTCGGCAGCTCGACCTTCTTGAGCTCGGGCGTGTTGTCGGCTTCGACGCCGCCGGCGAAACCGGCCCGCTGCACCGATTTGGAGCGCAGATAATAGAGCGATTTGATGCCGAGCTCCCAGGCGCGGAAGTGGAGCATCAGCAGATCCCACTTGTCGACGTCGGCCGGGATGAACAGGTTCAGCGACTGCGCCTGATCGATATAGGGGGCGCGATCGGCGGCAAGCTCGATCAGCCAGCGCTGGTCGATCTCGAAGCTGGTCTTGTAGGTATCCTTTTCCTCCTGGGTGAGGAAATCGAGATGCTGGACCGATCCGCCCTTTTCGAGGATCGAATTCCACACATTCTCGCTGTTCTTCGATTTCTCGATCAGCAGCTTTTCCAGATAGGGATTGCGGATCGAGAAGCTGCCCGAGAGCGTCTTGTGCGTGTAGATATTGGCTGGGATCGGCTCGATGCAGGCCGAGGTGCCGCCGCAGATGATCGAGATCGATGCGGTCGGTGCGATCGCCATCTTGCAGGAAAAGCGCTCCATCACGCCCTGCTCGGCTGCGTCCGGGCAGGGGCCGCGCTCGGTGGCGAGCAGCATCGAGGCTTCGTTGGCCGCAGCGGCGATATGCTTGAAGATCTTGAGATTCCAGCTCTTGGCCATCGCGCCTTCGAACGGGAGCCCGCGCGCCTGCAGGAAGCTGTGGAAGCCCATCACGCCGAGGCCGACCGAACGCTCGCGCCCGGCGCTGTATTTGGCGCGCGCCATCTCCTCCGGCGCGCGGTCGATATAGTCCTGCAGCACATTGTCGAGGAAGCGCATCACGTCCTCGATGAAGCGCTTGTCGCCGTTCCATTCGTCCCAGGTTTCGAGGTTGAGCGACGAGAGGCAGCAGACCGCCGTACGGTCCTGGCCGAGATGGTCGCGGCCGGTCGGCAGGGTGATTTCGGAACAGAGGTTCGAGGTCGAAACCTTCAGACCGAGATCGCGGTGATGCTTGGGCATCAGCCGGTTCACCGTATCGGAGAAGACGATATAGGGCTCGCCGGTCGCCAGCCGGGTTTCGACCAGCTTCTGGAACAATGCGCGCGCATCGACCTCGCCGCGCTTGGATCCGTCCTTGGGCGAGACGAGTTCCCAGCTCCGTCCCTCGCGCACCGCTTCCATGAAAGCATCGGTGACGAGCACGCCGTGGTGCAGGTTGAGCGCCTTGCGGTTGAAATCGCCCGAAGGCTTGCGGATTTCGAGGAACTCCTCGATCTCGGGATGGGAGATATCGAGATAGCAGGCCGCCGAGCCGCGCCGCAGCGAACCCTGCGAGATGGCGAGCGTCAAGCTGTCCATCACCCGCACGAAGGGAATGATGCCGCTGGTCTTGCCGTTCAGCCCCACCGGCTCCCCGATGCCGCGCACCGATCCCCAATAGGTGCCGATGCCGCCGCCGCGCGATGCCAGCCAGACATTCTCGTTCCAGGTGTTGACGATGCCCTCGAGGCTGTCGTCGACCGAATTGAGATAGCAGGAGATCGGGAGGCCACGGCCGGTGCCGCCGTTCGAAAGAACGGGTGTCGCCGGCATGAACCAGAGCCGCGAAATATAGTCGTAGAGCCGTTGGGCATGCTCCTGATCATCGGCATAGGCCGAAGCGACGCGCACGAACAGATCCTGATAGCTTTCGCCCGGCAGCAGATAGCGATCCTTCAGCGTCTCCTTGCCGAAATCGGTCAGGAGCGCATCACGGCCATGATCGACCTCGAGCGCATAGGGACGCGCCTGCGCGCCCTGGTTGCTGACTGACGCCTGGGTCTCCGGGGGCGCATTTTCCAACAAGGTTGCCATATCGATTGCGCTCGCTTCGCTGCCGTTGGAAAGATCCATATCACATCCCCCGTTCTTGTTCCGTTCGACTCGGGGTAGCCCGAGCATAACACCGGGGGGACAGATTGCACCGGCACGAATTCATCCGTCCCCGCTATCCACAGGATAACGATCGGATGAGCTACGACCTAATATAGGTGCAGCGTGCCCATAACTCAATCTTGTGCCGGCCCCCTAGCGTCGGCACAACAGATTGTGCCTGAACTGAATCCGGATGCAAGAGGCATTAATGAAATTTTTACCCGTGGCGATCGCGCAGCGCCATGTGACCGGGGAGAAACCGGCAATTTCCGCGCCTTTTGCCCGCCGGGCAAATGCGACGAGTTGATGGCATGTTTACCAGTTGTTTGCGAAGCGGGCGCAAGAAGGCTGCGGGGGCAAGTACTGGACCAAATATGAGTTTCTCAAGTCGTCGAGCCGATCCTGTCGTTTTCGAAAGCGACAAGGGCGTTCCGCCGCGCGGCACAACCATCCGCTTCGGCGCAATGCCCAGAAGCTATCGGCCGGTAGGGGAGGATAGCGACACGCTCGGCGAATGGTCGCGGGAGCTGATGGCGATTCAGAGCGAGGTGGTTGCGGTCGCGGGAGACCTCGATCGCGTCATGACCGTGGTCGTCAATTCGGTGTTCCGCGTCATCCCCGCCGCCTTGGGTGCCGTCGTCGAAATGGTGGAACGGGACGAACTCGTCTACCGCGCCATCACCGAGCACGGCGAAAGCGCTCTGGACGTCCGGCTGAAGATCGCCAACAGCCTCTCTGGTCGCTGCATCACGACCGGCCAGGCCCAAGTCTGCCTGGATAGCGAAACCGATCCCCGCGTTGATCGCCATTCCTGCCGGGCGGCGGGCATAAGGTCGATGATCGTCGTGCCGCTTTCGCTGCAAGGACGTCATGTCGGCGTCCTCAAAGTCTATTCGGACGTCGTTGCCGCGTTCGACAATCGTGACCTTCTCACGGCGCAGTTGCTGGCAAATCCGATTGCGATCGGCCTTGCGAGTGCCGCCCAGGCGGAGGCAACCAAGCGGTTTGCCGCAACCTTCGAGCAAGCAGCTGTGGGCATCGCCCATGTCGCTCCGGATGGCCACTTTCTGCTTGTCAACGACCGCTTCTGCGAGATTGCCGGCTGGACCCGCGAGGAACTGATTCGTGGGGGTTTTCAGCAGATTACCCATGCTGATGATCTGCAGGCCGACCTCGATTTCCTGGCGGCGCTGAGTGCCGGAACGATCGATCATTATTCGATGGAAAAGCGCTATGTCCGCAAGGACGGCGATCTGGTGTGGATCAACCTCACCGTTTCGCTGGTCCGGCGTGGCGATGGCACGCCTGAATTCTTCGTGTCGGTGATCGAGGATATCTCCGCGCGTAAAGCCGCCGAGGAAGCAGCTCTGCAGGACGCGCTTACCGGACTGCCCAACCGGCGCGCCCTGGCGAAAAGGCTGGCCGCCGAACTTGACGAGCGCAGCCAAAAGAGCGGATCGCTCTGCGTGGCTTATCTCGATCTTAATGGCTTCAAGGCGCTCAACGATCGTTACGGCCATGTCGAAGGCGACAAATGTCTGATCGCCGTCGCAGCGGCATTGAAGGCCGAGCTGCGGAAAGCTGATCTGATCGGTCGCATGGCAGGCGATGAATTTGTCGCGATTCTCCCTGACACCTCGCGCGACGAGGGGCTGGCGGTGGCGGCCCGACTGCGGGAGGCAGTCAGCAAACTTTCGCGGCGGATCGCGCGCGAGGTAAGCATCAGCGTCGGCGGTGTGATCGTCGACAGCGGGGTGAGCGCAGAGCAGGTGCTGGCGGCTGCTGATCGCATCATGTACGTGGTCAAGCGCACCGGCGGCGAATGTCAGATCATCGATTGCTGCGGACGGGCGGCATCCTCTCTTCAATAAGGCGTTTCTCAAGGCGTTTTTCACAGCTCTGGTCGAATTCGGAAGCTGTTCAGCCCTGACTCATGAACCTTGTGGAAGCCTCCGGCTACGCATGCAGACCCCTGCCCAGTGCAGGTTCAGGCGCAGGAGGAGATAAGGCCATGGTGCGCACAGCCGTGCAATCGCTGTTGCTATGGGCGCTACTTACGACCGGCGCGCTGGCGGTGTTGGCGGAGGAGCCTGCTGCGCCGCATGAAGCGTCCATCCCCTTCGTTGGCATGCGCTCGATCGAGGATTGGCGCGCGGACGGAGACCGCGCGCTCTACATTCAGGACATCCATCGTAAATGGTATCATGCGACGCTCATGGGGCCGTGCACGGATCTGCCCTTCGCCGAGGCGATCGGCATCGAAACGCGTGGGATCGACACGCTCGACCGCTTCGGGACCATCATCGTCCGCCGCCAGCGCTGCGCGATCCAGAGTTTGGTGACCAGCGGTCCGCCGCCCAAGAAGAGCAAGCCGCACAAGCAGAAGGGCTGACAGCCGCCGTTTCCCGGTCTAGGCGCGCGGGGGTGCATGGCTGGATCATTATCGACAAACCGGTCGGGCCGGGTTCGACGCAGATCGTTTCCGCGGTCAAGCGCGCGCTCAGGCTTGGCGGCTATCCCAAGCTCAAGGTTGGCCATGGCGGCACGCTCGATCCGCTGGCATCCGGCGTGCTGCCGGTAGCGATCGGGGAGGCGACCAAGCTGGCCGGCCGGCTGCTCGATAGCGACAAGGTCTATGATTTCACCATTCGTTTCGGCGAGGAGACCGATACGCTGGACGCGGAAGGCGCGATCGTCGCCAGATCTGACCATTTGCCTGACTTTCCGGATGTCGAGGATTGTCTGGGGAATTTCACAGGCGAGCTCGATCAGATGCCGCCGGCTTATTCGGCGCTGAAGGTCGATGGCAGACGCGCCTATGATCTCGCGCGCGCTGGCGCTGATGTCGTCCTGCAGCCGCGCCGCATAATCGTTCATTCTCTCAAGGTCGGTCACGGGCCAGGTTCTGGTCCCATCGACGAAATAACCCTTACCGCTCATGTGTCCAAGGGCACCTATATCCGCAGCCTTGCGCGCGATATTGCCTGCGCACTCGGCACGGTGGGGCATGTGACGACGCTCCGCCGCACCAAGGCGGGCCCTTTCACCCTCCAATCGGCGATTTCTCTGGACATTCTTGAAGAAAAGGCTAAGGCGCGCACCCTTGAAGAACTCCTCTTGCCGTTGACGGCGGGGCTGGACGACATCCCGGCTCTCCCCGTCACCCCCGATCAGGCAAGGGCGCTCCGCGAGGGGCGGAAGCTGATCGGGATTGCCGCCGCGTCCGGCCTTCACATCGCGATCTCGGATGCTGTTCCGGTCGCGCTGGTGGAAGCGGAGGGCCCTGAGATCAGGGTGGTGCGCGGCTTCAATCTGTGACTCGATGTCGAAGGAAGAAACATGTCGATTACTGCCGAGCGCAAACAAGCTCTCATCAAGGAACACGCCCGCAGCGAGGGCGACACCGGCTCCACCGAGGTCCAGGTCGCGATCCTGTCGGAGCGCATCGCCAACCTCACCGAGCATTTCAAGAGCCACGCGAAGGACAATCACTCGCGCCGCGGCCTGCTGATGCTCGTCAACAAGCGCCGCAGCCTGCTCGATTATCTGAAGCGGGAAGATGCGGGGCGCTATAACGACCTGATTTCGAAACTCGGGCTTCGGAAATAACCAAGGGCGCCTTCGGGCGCCCTTTCCAATTCCGGCCAGGCGCAATCCGGCGCAGGGCGGGACAGACGGGCGAACGTCCCGTCGCACGGGCCAAGATTGGCCCGCACACAGGCCACCCGGCGCATCGGGCTCCGGGTAGAAGGAAATGAAATGTTCAATATCAAACGTGAAGAAATCCAGTGGGGCAATGCAAAGCTCACCCTGGAAACGGGCAAGGTTGCCCGTCAGGCCGACGGCGCGGTGATCGCGACGCTCGGTGAAACCGTCGTGCTGTGCGCCGTCACTGCCGCGCGCAGCGTCAAGGAAGGGCAGGATTTCTTCCCGCTCACCGTCCACTATCAGGAAAAATATTCCGCCGCCGGGCGCATTCCAGGCGGCTTTTTCAAGCGCGAACGCGGTGCCACCGAGAAGGAAACGCTTGTCTCCCGCCTTATCGATCGGCCGATCCGTCCGCTCTTTCCCGAAGGTTTCTACAACGAGATCAACGTCATCGCCCAAGTGTTGAGCTACGATGGCGAGAACGAGCCGGACATTCTAGCGATGGTCGCCGCTTCCGCTGCGCTCACGCTGTCTGGCGTGCCTTTCATGGGCCCGATCGGCGCAGCGCGCGTCGGCTATAAGGACGGCGAATATCAGCTCAACCCCACCGACGCGCAAGTTGCCGAGGGCGATCTCGATCTCGTCGTCGCTGCGACCGGCGACGCCGTGATGATGGTCGAATCCGAAGCCAAGGAATTGTCGGAAGAGGTGATGCTCGGTGCCGTGCTGTTCGCGCATGACGCGAGCCGCAAGGTGATCGACGCGATCATCCGCCTCGCTGAAAAGGCCGCCAAGGATCCGTGGGACATGCCCGCGCAGGCCGATCTCGGCGCCGCCAAGAAGAAGCTCAAGGATCTCGTCGGCAAGGATATTGCCGCCGCCTATAAGCTGACCGACAAGTCGGCCCGCTCGAATGCGCTCAATGAAGCCCGCGCAAAGGCCAAGGCTGCTTTCGCGGAGGAAAGCCCGCAGGACCAGATGGCCGCGATCAAGCTCATGAAGAAGCTTGAGGCCGAAATCGTCCGCACCGCCATCCTCAAGGAGGGGCAGCGCATCGACGGTCGCAACACCACGCAGATCCGCCCGATCGTTGCCGAGGCGCATTTCCTGCCGCGCGCGCATGGATCGGCGCTGTTCACGCGCGGCGAAACCCAGACCATCGCCACCTGCACGCTTGGCACCAAGGATGCCGAGCAGATGATCGATGGGCTGACCGGGCTCCACTACGAGCATTTCATGCTGCACTATAACTTCCCGCCCTATTCGGTCGGCGAAGTCGGCCGCTTCGGCGCGCCGGGGCGGCGTGAGATCGGTCACGGCAAGCTGGCATGGCGGGCGCTGCATGGCGTGCTGCCCACCAAGGAAGAGTTCCCCTACACCATCCGTCTCACCTCCGACATCACCGAGTCCAACGGCTCCTCGTCGATGGCATCGGTTTGCGGCGGCTCGCTGGCGCTGATGGATGCCGGCGTGCCGATCAAGCGGCCGGTCTCGGGCATTGCGATGGGGTTGATCCTCGAGGGCAAGGAGTTCGCAGTGATCTCCGACATTCTCGGCGACGAGGATCATCTCGGCGACATGGATTTCAAGGTGGCGGGCACGTCCGAAGGCATCACCACGATGCAGATGGACATCAAGATCGCCGGCATCACCGAAGAGATCTTCAAGACCGCGCTGATGCAGGCCAAGGAAGGCCGCGCGCATATCCTCGGCGAGATGGCCAAGGCGCTCGATCATACCCGCACCGAGCTCTCGGCGCACGCGCCGCGCATCGAAACGCTGAGTGTGCCGAAGGACAAGATCCGCGACGTGATCGGCACCGGCGGCAAGGTGATCCGCGAGATCGTCGCCACCACCGGCGCCAAGGTCGACATCGATGATGACGGCACGGTCAAGATCAGCTCGTCCGATCTTTCGCAGATCGAAGCCGCCAAGAACTGGATCATCGGCATCGTCGCCGAGCCGGAAGTGGGCAAGATCTACATCGGCAAGGTCGTCAACATCGTCGATTTCGGTGCGTTCGTGAACTTCATGGGTGGCAAGGACGGCCTCGTCCACGTCTCTGAAATGAAGAATGAGCGCGTCAATTCGCCGAAGGACGTCGTCACCGAAGGCCAGGAAGTGAAGGTCAAGGTGCTCGAGATCGACAATCGCGGCAAGGTTCGCCTGTCGATGCGCGTCGTCGATCAGGAGACGGGCGAGGAACTGCCCGACACCCGTCCGCCGCGCGAACCGCGTGAAGGCGGTAACGGCGGCGGCGATCGTCCCCGCGGGGATCGGGGTGATCGCGGAGATCGTGGCCGTCCCCGCCGCGATGGTGATCGTGGTGGACGTGACCGGGGCGATCGTGGTGGCGACCGTGGCCCGCGCCGCGAACGTTCGGAAAAGTCGAATGACGATGACGGCCCCGCGCCCGAATTCGCGCCGGCCTTCCTGACCCGCGACGACGACTGAGCAGCTTACGACTGACAAGGAAGAAGGGGCTCGGGAAACCGGGCCCCTTTTGCTATAGAGGAAGGACTCTCTGCGATTTGCTGGAGGACAAGCTCATGACGCTCGACAGCACCTTCGCCGGATCGATCCCGGCGATTTATGAAGACTGCCTCGTGCCGGTGCTGTTCGTCCCCTTTGCGGAGGATCTGGTCCGCAGGGCAGTGGAGATCGCGCCGTCGCAGGTGCTGGAGCTTGCTGCAGGAACGGGGGTGGTCAGCCACAGGCTGGCCGCAGCGCTGCCTGAGGCACAGATCGTCGCTACCGATCTCAACCCGGCGATGCTGGATGTGGCGCGGGATCGTCAAGTCGCGTCCAACCTTTCATTCCAGCCGGCCGATGCCCAAGCGCTCCCCTTTGCTGACGAGAGGTTCGATCTCGTGGTGGCGCAGTTCGGCGCCATGTTTTTCCCGGACAAGCTCGGTGCTTATAGGGAGTCACGCCGCGTACTCCGGCAGGGCGGCACGCTCATGTTCAACGTCTGGGATCGGCTCGAGGCCAATAGCGGCAGTGCCGCCATCCATCAGGCGATATGCGAGGTTGTACCCGAGCCAAAACCCGAATTCATGCCGCGAACGCCATTCGGCTATTATGATGAGGAGTTGATCGAGCGGCAGCTCGGAGCGGCTGGCTTTGCCCAGATCAGCATCGAACATGTGGCACGTCTGAGCCCGCCGGGCAGTGCGGCCCTCCTTGCGCGCGGGATGTGCTTGGGGAGCCCGCTGGCGAACGAACTCGCCGTTCATCCCCCTCAGGTGCGCGAGCAGGCGCTCGCCGTCGCGACCGCCGCTGCTGAACGGGCAGAAGCCAGAGCACCCCTTGCCATGTCAGCGCTGGTGATCACTGCCCAAAAGTGAAGGGCTATGCCTGCTCCATCATCAGCCAGCGGTCGCCACCTTCAAGCGCGAGCGCGGTTAGCAAACCGGTGCGATAGGCGCCGGTATCGATGCCGATGCGATTGTGCCGGATCTGCGGCTCCTCGCTGATGCTGTGGCCGTGCACCACGACGACCCCATGATCGCGTTCGTCGCGAAGGAACGGCTCGCGGATCCAGCGTATGTCGGCGCTCGTCTGGCGAGCGAGCGGTAGCCCAGGGCGGATGCCGGCATGCACGAACATATAGTCGCCGATGGTGACCTGATCGACGAAGCTTTCCATGAAATCGACATGGGTGCGCGGCACCACTTTCCGCATCGCATCCGAAAGCTGCAACCCCTCTAGGTCGAACAGCGACAGCTCGGCGCCATAGCTCAAAATGGTCTCGCGGCCGCCAAAGGAGAGCCAGCCGATCTCCTCCGGCACGGCGTGCTTGGCGATCGACGCCAGCATGGCCTCCTCATGATTGCCCGTCAGGAAATGAAAGGTCGCGAAATCGTCCCGGTGCCCGCGCAGATATTCGAGCACCTGCGCCGAATGCGGCCCGCGATCGACAAGATCGCCGAGCAGCACGACATGCACATCGGCCGGGCCGCGCGCTTCGCTATCCTGCCTGATCCGGCGCAATAGCGAAATCAGCAGATCGAATCGCCCGTGAACATCGCCGATTGCGTAGACGCGCACGCCATCCGGCACGCGCGCCTGTTCCAGGCGGCTAACGCTTTCATGGTTTTTCTTGAACAAGGGCAAGAACCAACGCATCCGCGCCTCTTGCGCCGCGCAAGCACAGCACGCAACTCCGCTCTGCGACGAGATTAAGCCGGCAAGCGACCAGATGCATCTTATGGTGCGCGCCTCGTGTGCACCTCAGCGATTGGATCGGCTCAGCAATTTAAAAGCCGAGCGTAAACCTTATGGCTGCGCCGATGTCATTGGAAACGGAGGCGATATTGCCCGGCTCTCGGCGCAGGTACAGATTGCCATCGATCCAGCCTGCGCCCAGCATTCTGCCATAGTTGCCTTCAATATCCAGTTCGCGACCGTGCGGAGCGAGGTCGAGGATACTGTTCGAATAACTTGTGGCCAGCGTTGCATAGTCATAGCCGGAAGGCAGTCGCAGATGATAGCTGCCCGTCGAAACACGCAATGGCTGCGCGAGTCTGAGGCCGACCCGATCGGTGCGGCCTTGCCGGACGAGGTCCAACGCGAAGGCGTTGCTCGCCAGATGGCCGCGGGTGAGTATGCCGCCCGTGTCAGCCTTGGTCAAAGCCTCGCGCAACTGGCCGCGAAGCGTCCAGTGGGTGTCGAGCGCCAGGGCAAGGTCTAGATCGGCAAGTTGCGTCGAGGCGCCGCCGCCGCCCAATGCGGAACTAAAACGCCCGCCGAGGACGGAGCCGCTCTCACGCATCATGCCAAGTGACGCGCCGATTCGGAGAACTCCCAGGGCACGATCAGCCCGAGCAGTGACGAGAGTGTAGCGGGGCGTGGTCTCGCCCAGTTGCTGCCGAAGCGCCGAGCCCTGCTCGCCGGTGACAGTGAGCCCCCACCGGCCCATTTGGTGACGAATTCCAAGCGCGATCCCACGTTTTGCGTCGAATCCTGGCGTATCGGCCGGCGCGTTGGCGATCAGCCATGATGCGGCCGGCGCAGGTGCGGCATCAATGCGCTCGCCGAAGCTGGCGAAGGCGGTCGTGTTCTTGGCGAGGTTGAGCGACATGGCGCCGCCGACGGCGCGGGCTGCGGTCTGCGGGTGATTGGAAAGCGCGGTGACGTCGCGACCGGCCCAGCGCTCGACATTGCGATCGGCGAGGCTGCGAGATCCCGCGAAACGCATGGCAACCGAGGCGCCGCCAAGGTCAACCATGTTGCTGCGTATATCCTGCCCAATCGCCGTGAACAGTGGCTGGCTCGCTGCCATCCTCGCGACCGTGCTGGCGAGGTTGAGCCGATAAGCGCGCTGATAGCTATCCAGAATCACCGCCTCGGGCGCGGCGGATGCGCCGGCATCGCCCATCGCCGGTGAAAGCACCGCATTCTTGGCAAGCGAAACCGGAACCGCGCTCCCTGCGAGCGAGGTCGATCCCTGCGGCTGGAACGCGGCCGCGAGATTGAGAATGCCACGGCCGTAGACGCTGTCGGTTCCCGTTGCGCCGGCATCGGTCGCTGTCGTCATCAGCAGGTTCACGATTTGGGTGGCCGTCAAGTTCGGAAAGGCCTGGGCGAGCAATGCGATCGCGCCCGAAATCGCCGGTGCGGAATAGGATGTGCCGGAATAGAGGAAGGCGGCGCCGTTATTGTCGAACGAGCGCACGCTTTGGCCCAGAGCGGTAAGATAATATTGCCCGAAGCTGCCTGCGGGGTTTGAAAAGCTCGACTTGATGTAACTGGCATCATGGGAACCGGCTATGATCACAAGCCCATGCGCATTGGCCGTGGCTGCGACCTGCGCGAATCCGTCCGGCTCCGTCTCAGCGACGGTGCAATCCTTACTCACCTGGCCGCAATTGCCCGCGGATACGACGACAATGATGCCGGCGGAGGTAGCGCGGCTGATCGCTGTCTGAAGAGTGGCGTCCATGGCGTCGCCACCCAGCGACAGGTTGATGACGCGCGCGCCATTGGTTCGCGCATAATCAACCCCGCTGGCAATCGCCGTATCGAGGAACTGGCATCCATTCGTTCCACCGCAGCTTCCGGGGTTGTCCGCTCGGAGCGCCAGGATCGTGGAATTGAACGCCATGCCCATGATTTGATTGCCATTATGCGCGGCAGCGGCGACGGCGGTGACGGACGTGCCGTGGCCATCCTTGGTATCGCCATCAGCAAAGCCGCGCGAAGCGGCCACATCCTTGCTGGCGGGGTCGATACGCCCCGTGAATTCATTCAGCGCGTCGGTCAAGCCAGTGTCGACGACTGCTATTTTTACGCCGGCACCGGTCGCCCCGGCATTGTATGCCGCAATTGCATGAGACGCAGTGACGGCATTGGAAGCATTGTATTCGGCGCTGGTCGTATCGACCGCAGCAGGGGGCGGCGTCGGGGTGGGACTTGGAGTCGGTGTTGGGCTTGGCGTCGGCGTTGGGGTTGGGGTTGAGCCGACGCCCCCGCCGCCCCCTCCGCCGCAGCCGGCGAGCAGGAGCGAGAGACAGGAGGCGAGAAGGAGTGCGCGATGCTTTGCCATAGCCCCTCTGTTAACCATATGATTCTTACTGAAACGTCACCATAAGCAGATTATGACGATCTTGCGACACGTTGCTGAGAGCGAGGCTCTCCGCTAGGCGCGGCCGATGTTGCTCGCGCTCCGCCATATCGATTGCTGGATCTTCGATCTCGACAACACGCTCTATCCGCCCTCGGCCGATCTCTTCGGGCTGATCGACATTCGCATGGGGCTCTTCATCCAAAATTTGCTCGGCTGCGATGCTGTTGAAGCGCGACGGATTCAGAAAAGCTATTTCCATGATCATGGAACCACCTTGGCGGGACTCATGATCAATCATGGTATCGAGCCCAATGAATTCCTCGACTTCGTTCATGATATCGAGCTTGATTCGGTTGTCGAAGATCGGCGGCTGGTCGAATCCGTGGCGGAGCTGCCAGGCCGCAAGCTGATCTTCACCAACGGCGATGCCGCGTACGCTTCGCGTGTGCTTGCAAAGCTCGGGCTTTCCGAAAGCTTCGAGGCGATCCATGACATCCACGCCTGCGCCTATCGGCCCAAGCCGCACCCCGAAAGCTATGTGGACATGGTGGCACGGCTGAACATAATCCCCTCGACCGCCCTGTTCGTCGAGGATATGGCGCGTAACCTCAAGCCCGCGAAGGCGCTCGGCATGACCACTGTCTGGGTCAACAATGGCTCGGAGCGCGGTGGTCATGAGGCGCATCCCGACTTCATCGACTATGAGATCGAGGATGTGGGGCGCTGGCTGGACGAGATCAGGGAGACGAAAAGCGCATGACCGCCGATTTGCAGACGACCGTCGAACAAGCCTGGGAAGAGCGGGATGGCGTGAATTCGGCCACCAAGGGCCCCATTCGTGACGCCGTAACCAGCGCGCTTTCGATGCTGGACAATGGTTCGGCTCGCGTCGCTGAAAAGCGTGACGGCCAATGGATCGTCAACCAATGGCTCAAGAAGGCGGTCCTGCTCTCCTTTCGTCTGAATGATATGGAGCTCATCTCGGGTGGAGCAGGCGCGGCGCATTGGTGGGATAAAGTGCCCAGCAAGTTCGCCAGATGGGACGAAAGCCGCTTTCGCGATGCCGGCTTTCGCGCGGTGCCTGGATCAATCGTCCGCGCAGGCGCTTTCATCAACAAGGGCGTCGTGCTGATGCCGAGCTTCGTCAATCTCGGTGCCTATGTAGACGAGGGCACGATGGTCGACACGTGGACCACGGTCGGCAGCTGTGCGCAGATCGGCAAGAATGTGCATTTGTCGGGTGGCGTCGGCATCGGCGGCGTGCTGGAGCCGCTCCAGGCGGGCCCCGTCGTCATCGAGGACAATTGTTTCATCGGCGCGCGCTCGGAGGTGGCTGAGGGCGTGATCGTCGAAGAGGGTGCGGTTCTTTCAATGGGCGTCTATCTGGGCGCTTCGACCAAGATCATCGATCGTGCCACTGGTGAGGTTTTCGTCGGGCGCGTGCCGCCCTATTCTGTGGTGGTTCCGGGATCGCTGCCCGGCAAGCCATTGCCCGATGGCACGCCGGGCCCCTCACTTTATTGCGCGGTGATCGTCAAGCGGGTCGATGCTCAGACGCGGGCAAAGACCGGCATCAACGAACTGCTGAGAGACTGATCGCGCGCGACGGGAAGAGCACAGCCCCTCTGCTTGCCGCTACACTGGGCAATCAGCCCTGTCAGTTTTCCAGCGCGAACCGGTAAGCGCGCTCCGCGTCGTCTCTGGTCCTTTGAATTCGTTTGGCCTCAGCCTCATGACGAGCTTCCATTTTCTGCCGCTCGCGGGCGAGCGCCCGTTCCTTGCGGGCCATGGCCTCGTCTTCCTCTTCATGGCGCAGCTGCATTGCCGACAAGGCCGCTTCGGCCTCCTCCAGATCTGCGCGACTGGGCTTGGGTGCGGCCTTCAGCGGCGGCTTGGCCGGCACTTTCGGTTTGCGGCGTCCGGTGCCTGCCTTCGGCAACGCAGCAATCTGTTCAGCAGCGGAGCCCCGCGAGCGGCGAATGATTTCGCCGGGCCGCGCCAGCGGCTCTTTCATAAGCTTGGGATCGGTGACGATCTCGGCGACGCCACGGGCGAACAGATCCCGTGCCGCGCCCCAGGCCTTGAGCGCAGCCTTCTGGCTGGGCGCTGCGACATAGGCGTCATGGAAGCCGATCGCCGTACGATAGACCTTGAGCTTCCGGGGCATGGAGCATTTAACTTCTGAGCCGTGCTCCAAGTTTCGCTGCGGCGGCAACGATCCGGTCGGCAATCCCCTTGAGCTCCCCGTCGGTGAAGCTCTTCTCGCCGGGTTGCAGCACGACCTCGATCCCGAGCGACTTTTCCTCCTCGGCGACGCCTTGGCCTACGAAGACATCGAAGAGGCGTACATCGACGATGGCGGTCTTGTCCGCGCCTGCGACCGCGCGCAGCAGGTCGCCGGCGGCCAAAGGCTTGGGTGCGAGGAACGCGAAGTCGCGGCGCACCGGTTGCAATGACGGCGGCACATAGGCGGAGCGGGTGCGTCCCGCTGCGCGCTTGGCTGGGATTGCGTCGAGATGGATTTCTGCAACCATCACCGGCCCATCAATGTCGAACGCCTTAGCGGTGGCAGGATGCAGCGCGCCGAACTCCGCCAGCACCGTCTTGGGACCCAGGCGCAGCGTTCCTGACTGGCCGGGATGATAGATCGAAGAAATCGGCTCCATCACCTGCAGCCGGTCGACCGGAGCCCCTGCTGCGGCGAGCAGCGCGACGGCCTCTGCCTTCGCGTCGTAGGCGTCGAAAGCTTGTGCCTTGCCGGTGCGCCAATCCCGATCCTGGCCGTTGCCCGCGAGGATGAAGCCAAGCGTCGGATGCTCGCCGTCCTTGAGATAGCGGCGGCCGATCTCGAACAACGCGACCGAGGAAGCGCCGCGATCTACATTACGCCGCGCCGCCGCGAGCAGGCCTGGCAGCAGCGAGGGCCGCATCACCTTGAGATCCTCGCTGATCGGGTTCGCCAGCGTCCATGCCGCTTCGCCGGTGGCATCCGCCTCGCCGCTACTGATGAAGCTCCACGTCACGGCCTCGGCAAGCCCGCGCGCGGCTGCTGCGCGGCGCGCGGCGCGTTCGACAAGTTGCGCGGCGCTGGCGGTCGGCTTGGCGACGCCTTCGGCGCGGGGGAGCGGCGTGGAGGGGATCAGGTCGATCCCGGTCATGCGGACCACTTCCTCGACGATATCCGCCGGCCCGTCGATGTCGCGCCGCCAGCTTGGGACCCGCACTGTCCAGGCGCCATCCACGCCGAAGCCGAGCTTCTGCAGGATCTTGCGCTGCGCCTCGGGCGCGACCTGCAGTCCACCGAGACGCGCGCATAGCGCCGGTTCGTAACGGAAGGTGTGGACATCGTCCGGAGGATTGCCGGCCTCGATCGCGGCCGAAGGCGTACCGCCGCAGATATCGAGCACGAGCTGGGTCGCGATCGCCAGCGCGTCAGCCAGAAAGGCAGGATCAACGCCCCGTTCGAATCGGCTGCGCGCGTCGGAGGTGAGCCCGAGCTTCTGGCCGGTGCGGGCGATCGTCTCCGGCGTAAAATAGGCACATTCGATGACGATGTCCCTTGTGGTCTCGCTGACGCCGGAATGCTCACCGCCCATGATGCCGCCGATATCATGCACTTCACGCTCGTCGGCGATCACGGTCATCGTCGAATCCAGCGTGTACTGCCGCTCGTTGAGCGCGGTCAGCGCCTCGCCGTCCTTGGCCTTGCGCGCCACCAGCGCGCCCGAGAGCTTGGCAAGATCATAGACGTGCAGCGGGCGGCCATGATCGAGCATCACATAATTGGTGATGTCGACCAGCGCCGAGATCGGACGCTGGCCAGCGGATTTGAGCCGGGCGGTCATCCAGTCGGGGGCCGGACCGTTGGTGACATCTTTCACCACGCGGCCGAAAAAAGCGGGGCAGCCTTCGGGATCGTCGGTGCGGATCTCGATCGGGCACGGATCTTTAGCCTTGATCTGCGGAATGCTGAGCGGCTTGAGCTTGCCCAAGCCCGCTGCGGCGAGATCGCGGGCGATGCCGCGCACACCCATGCAATCCTGTCGGTTAGGCGTGATCGCGACATCGAACACCGGATCGTCGAGCTGTGCATAGTCGACATAGGACCCGCCGACCGGCGCATCCACGGGCAACTCGATGATGCCTTCGTGGCTGTCTCCCAGCTCGAGCTCGCGCATCGAGCACATCATGCCCTGCGATTCCACTCCCCGGATCGCGGCGAGCTTGAGCGTCACGTCCAGCCCGGGAACATAATCGCCGGGATGGCCGAGGACGCCAATCAGCCCGGCGCGGGCATTGGGGGCGCCGCAGACGATCTGGAGCGGCTTGCCGCTGCCGTCATCGACGGAAAGGATCTGGAGCTTGTCGGCCTGCGGATGCCGTTCGGCGGTCAAAACCTTGGCGATCGTGAACGGGCGCAGCTTGTCGGCGGGATTGTCGACGCTTTCCACCTCAAGCCCGATGCGCGTCATCGCCTCGGCGATTTCGCCGGCGCTCGCTTCGGTGTCGAGGTGATCCTTAAGCCAGGAGAATGAGAACTTCATGCGCCGATCCCCGCCGAGAGCGTAGGCACGTCGAGCGCGCGGAAACCATAATGTTTGAGCCAGCGTAGATCGCCATCGAAGAAGGCGCGCAGATCATCCATGCCATATTTCAGCATCGCCAACCGGTCGACGCCGGTGCCGAAGGCGAAGCCCTGCCATTCGTTCGGATCCAGCCCGCAATTGGCGATCACGCGCGGATGCACCATGCCGCAGCCCAGCACCTCCATCCATCCTTCGGAACCGCCGATCACGCGGCGGCCCTTTTCGCGGGTATAGCCGACGTCCACCTCAGCCGAGGGTTCGGTGAACGGAAAATAGCTGGGCCGCAGGCGCAGCACGATGTCGTCGCGTTCGAAGAAGGCCTTGAGGAAGGTTTCCAGCGTCCATTTGAGATGGCCCATATGGATGTCGCGATCGATCACCAGCCCTTCGATCTGGTGGAACATCGGCGTGTGGGTCGCATCCGAATCCGATCGATAGACCCGGCCCGGCGCGATGATGCGGATGGGCGGCGGCTCGTTCATCATCGTCCGGATCTGGACCGGGGAGGTGTGCGTGCGCAGCAGCATCTTCTTGCCGTCGGCGGCCTTGTCGTCAGGGAAATAGAAAGTGTCGTGCATCGCGCGGGCGGGATGAGTCTCGGGAATGTTGAGCGCGGTGAAATTGTGCCAGTCGTCCTCGATCTCGGGGCCGGTCGCGACCGCGAAGCCGAGATCGGCGAAGATTTCCGCAAGCTCGTCCATCACCTGGCTGACAGGATGGATCGATCCCTGCCGCCCGGCGGAAACCGGCAGCGTCATGTCCAGCCGCTCGGTTGCAAGCCGCGCATCGAGCGCCGAGGCTTCCAGCGCGGCCTTGCGTTCGGCAAGCGCGGCCGTGACGGCCTCACGCAAGGCGTGAATCGCCGGACCTTTGGTCTGGCGCTCTTCCGGGGACATGCCACCGAGCGTCTTCAGAAGCTGGGTGATGTTGCCTTGCTTACCGAGCGCCTTGACGCGCAACGCCTCCAGTCGTTCGAGGCTATCCGCGGCCTGCGCTTCGGCGACCAGGCTTTGTTTGAATTCGCTGATGTCATTCATATGCTGTGATCCAAGCGGCGCCCTTAGCGGGCGATATGGGGCAAGCCAAGCGTTCAGCCTCAGGCACTCTGACTGAGTAGCAGGGCACCGAAGCCCAGAAAGATGGAACCGGTAAGCCGGTCGAAGGCATGGCGCCGCCGCACGTCCTGCAGCCAGCGCGAAAGCCGGTGGCCGCCGAGCGCATAGACAATGTACCAGCCGGATTCGATTACGGCGAAGGTCGCGACGAGGATCGCGAGCTGCCGCGCGAAGGGCAGGGCGGGATCGATGAACTGTGGAAAGAGCGCCGCCGCGAAGATGATGAGCTTTGGGTTGCTCAGCGAGACCAGCAGGGCCACGCGATACAATTCCGTTGAAGAGACGCGCGAGGGATTTGCTGTTTCAGCATCCTCCAAGGCTGGGCGCGCCCGCCACGCCTTGATCCCCAACCAGATCAGATAGGCCGCGCCAGCGTAGCGCATCGCGTTGAAGATCGCCGGGTAGGCCTTGAGCACGGCACTCAGCCCTAGCGCCGAGGAGACCAGATAGAGAATGACTGCCGTCAAGCATCCGAACATGGCAGCGATCGAGCGGCGGAAGCCCACCTGCGCCCCGCGCGCCATGATATGCAGCATGTTCGGGCCGGGCGTACCGGCAAGCAGGAAGATGACAGTGGTGTAGAGCCACCACAGATCCATTCGCATTGTTTCGGTCCCCCAAAAGAAAACGGGCGCCGGATCCTGGACCCGGCGCCCGCCTCTAAGCTTTTGCTTGTCGGCGATCAGGCGGCGACGCGGGCCCCTTCCGGAAGCGCAGCCTTGGCTTGCGCGATGATCGCGCTAAAGGCCTCCGCCTCATGCATGGCGATATCGGCCAGCACCTTGCGGTCGAGCTCCACGCCCGCCAGTTTCAGGCCGTGCATGAACACGCCATAGGTGAGGCCCTCGGCGCGAACCGCCGCGTTGATGCGCTGGATCCAAAGCGCGCGGAAGCTGCGCTTTTTTACCTTGCGATCGCGATAGGCATATTGCCCGGCCTTCTCGACGGCCTGGCGGGCGATGCGGATCGTGTTCTTGCGGCGGCCATAATAGCCTTTCGCCTGCTCCAAAATCCGCTTGTGCTTGGCACGCGTGGTCGTGCCGCGTTTGATGCGTGACATATCGCGTGTCTCCTCAGTTCAGGCCGTATGGCGCCCAGAGCTTCACCGTCTTGGTATCGGCCTCGGAAAGGACCGAAGTGCCGCGATTCTGGCGAATATACTTGGCGTTGTGGCTGATGAGGCGGTGGCGCTTGCCGGCGACGCCATGCTTGATCTTGCCGGTGGCGGTGATCTTGAAGCGCTTCTTGACCCCGCTCTTGGTCTTGAGTTTGGGCATTTTCGTCTCCTGATATGCGACGCTTGCGGACAGCCACGGCAGCCCATACCGGCCGGACCATCCCTCAAATCGCGGAAGCGCGCGCCTATACCGGCCCATCGCACCGAACGCAACCCGCTGGAACGAGTCATCGGCCCTGATGGTTCTTGCCGCATGCTGGAACAGCCGAACCGCGCCTTCAATTCTGCGGACGCGCCCCCGCCTCCGGCCGCGCGAAGCAGACCGCTGCGCATCTTGATGTGGACCGCGATTGGCATAGTGAGCCTGATTTTTTTGGCCTGGCTGATCCTGTTCATCACCAAGGGCAGCTTCCTCAAGCATTCGTTCGAACGGATCGCCAGCCGCACAACCCAGCGCGAGGTGAAGGTCGCCGACGGCTTCCAGCTTTATCTCAACCCCTTCAATATCCACTTCCGGGCGGAAGGGCTGACCGTTTCTAATCCCGCCTGGGCGACCAAACCGAAATTCTTCGAATCGCGGCTGATCGATAGCAACATCGCGATTATCCCCTTTCTGTTCAGCGAGAAGAACCGGATCAATCGGCTGCTGCTCGATCAAGGCAATGTCGATCTGGAATGGGACGCGACGGGCAAGCGCAATAGCTGGACGTTTGGTGATCCCAATGTGAAAGGCAAGCCGCTCGAGCTTCCGCTCATTCGTCGCGCGGCGATCACGGGCACGACACTGCGCTATCGCGATCCGCGCATGCAGCTCGTCACCGACATCAAGTTCGATACGATCCGTGCCGCCAATACGCAGGTCGCAACCGAGGATATTCGATTCGACGGAACCGGCAGCCTGCGCGGCAAGCCGTTCACGCTCAATGGCCAGCTGCTTTCGCCGAATGAGACGGTGAGCGGGGGCCATAATCGTTTCGCTCTGAACGCCGTCTCCGCCAGCGATCATATGCAGGTCTCAGGAACCCTGCCTGGTGCGACAGTGCTCGAAGGTGCTGATCTCTCGGTGAAGGTGCGCGGTGCCAATCTGGCGCGACTGTTCGATTTTCTTGGCGTGGCAGTGCCTGATACCCGCAGCTATCATTTCACGTCGCATCTGACCAAGGAGGGCAGGGCTTGGCATTTCCGCCGCCTCAACGGCGCATTTGGCGACAGCGATCTGGCCGGAAATATGGTGATCTCGCAGCCCAACAACCGGCTCAAGATCGACGCGGATTTGAAATCGCGCAGTGTGGATATCATCGATGTGGGGCCGTTCATCGGCTATAATCCGCAAAAGCTGGAAGCGCAGGGCGCGCACGGCACGGTAACGCAGGTGGCTGGAACGCCGCGCATCCTGCCCGACGCCCCGCTCAGGATCGACGCGCTCGACAACTTCGATGCGCATGTCGTTTACGCGGTGCGCGACATCAGGGCGCCGCATCTCCCGGTCTCGAACCTGGGCCTTACGCTCGATCTCGATCACAGGCTGCTCAAGCTTTCACCGCTGACATTCGAAATGTCGCAGGGCCATGTCGCATCCGACATTATCATCAACGCGCGGCAGCAGCCGGTGCTGACGGATTATGACATCCGGCTCGCGCCAACCCCCATGGGCAAATTGCTGGCCGGATGGGGCGTCAGCGAATCCGGTACGACCGGCGTGATCAAGGCGCGTGTTCAATTGCGCGGTCGCGGCAACACGGTGCACGATTCGCTGGCCGCTTCCGATGGGCGGATTGCGATCATCCTGCCCAAGGGCACGATGTGGACCCGCAACATTCAGCTTTCGGAGCTGGATGTCGGCACCTTCATCACGAAAATGTTCGCCAAGAAATTGGAGAAACCAGTAGAGATCAACTGCGGGCTAATCGCGTTCACGGTGCGCGGCGGCACGGCTGCGGCCGATCCGATCCTGATCGACACGACTAAGAATGTGATCACCGGCCGAGGCAATTTCAGCTTCAAGGACGAATCGCTCGATCTTGCGCTTCGCGCGGACGCGAAGACGATCAGCCTGTTCTCGGCGCAGTCGCCGGTGGGCATTGGTGGCCATTTTGCCAGCCCGGGATTGCAGATCATCACGCCTCAATTGCTTGCCCGCGCAGGAGCGGGCGCCGGCCTGGCTGTGGCGGCCACGCCGTTCGCTGCCATTCTTGCCTTCATCGATCCGGGTGACGCCAAGGCCGCCGCTTGTGGGCCGGTGTTGAGCGGCGCGGATGCGATTGCCCAGCGAACCACGAAGGGAAAGCCGCGTAAGGACGTCGGCAACGGCTCTCCCCGCAAATAGGGGCGGGTAAAGAATAAACGGAAAACGCGCTCGAATGCGGGGCTGAAGCTCGCTATGCGCAGCTTCATGACCAGATTGCCCGGTATGTCTGAACGCCGTTCGCTGGCGCTTTCCGCCTTTGTCATTGGCCTTGCCATCCTTGGGCTATGGATTGTTTCCGGTTTTCTGCCAGCCTTGGCCTGGGCGGCCGTGCTCGCGATCGCCGTCGATCCGCTCTATATGCGATTGCGCAACCGCTTCCCCTCGCACGATCGGCTATTGCTGCCCTTGTTCATCACGCTCATCGCGGCGCTGCTGATCCTGGTGCCGCTGGCGCTCGCGTTGAACGAAGCAGCGCATGATGCCCGTGATCTGGTCGGCTGGCTTTCCGCCGCGCAGGCGACCGGCGTGCAGGTGCCTGATTGGGTGGGGCGCCTTCCCTTCGGCAGTAACGAGCTCACCCTGTGGTGGCAGGACCATCTGGCGACGCCGGAGCGCGCCGCCGGCCAGATCGAGGCGTTGCGCAACAGCGCATGGTTCACCCATTCGCGCTTGTTGGGCGCGGCGTTGCTGCACCGGGCCGTGATCTTCGGCTTCACGCTGCTCACGCTTTTCTTCCTCTTGCGCGATCGCGATGTGTTGCTCAGTCAGGTGCGTCGCGCCGGCGAGCGGCTGTTCGGACCGGCGGGAGAGCGGATCGGGCTGCAAACGATCCGATCGGTGCGCGGCACGATCGATGGTCTGGTCTTCGTCGCGATCGGCGAGGGCGCGGTGATGATACCCGTCTACATGCTGCTCGGCGTTCCGCATGCGCTGCTGTTTGGCGTCATCACCATGGTCGCGGCCGTCATCCCATTTGGCGCTGCGCTGATATTCGCCATTGCGGCATGCCTGCTCCTCGCCAAGGGAACCATGGCAGGCGCGATCGCGGTGATCGCCATTGGCCTGTCAGTGGTCGGCGTCGCGGATCATTTCGTGCGGCCGGCGCTGATTGGCAATGCCATCCGGCTTCCCTTCATCTGGGTGCTGATCGGGATATTCGGCGGTGTCGAAAGTTTCGGGCTTCTGGGCCTCTTCGTGGGCCCGGCGGTGATGGCGGTGCTGGTGATGATGTGGCGCGAGTTTCTGCAGGATAGTTGAGGCCGGATTCTTTCCGGCTGGTTTAACCGTTCAAAAGCGCAAGCGTCTGGTCGATCAACGCCTTGTCGCCAGCCGTGACGAGCTTTCCATCGCTCTGCGCGCCCACTGGATTGCCGCTCCAGTCGCAGACGATGCCGCCTGCGCCTTCGACAACCGGCACGAGCGCGGCAAAATCATGAAGCTTGAGCCCCGCTTCGACCACGAGATCGAGCTGGCCAAGCGCAACCAGGCCATAGCTGTAACAATCGCCGCCGAGCACGAGGTTGCCGGCAGCCGCGGCGAGCCGCTCGAACCCGGGCCGGGTGGCGCTATCGAACAGATAGGGCGAGGTCGTACCGAGATGCGCACTGGCGAGCAGCCCACAGCTTCGCGTGCGCGCCACCTCGCCATTGAACAAGGTCGGCCGGCCGCGCACGCCGACCCAACGCTCGTGCAGGATCGGCTGGTCGATGATGCCGATGATCGGCGCCTCGTCCTCGATCAGAGCGATCAGCGTGCCGAAAATTGGGCGTCCGGTCATGAAGCTGCGCGTGCCGTCGATCGGATCGATCACCCAGCGGCGTCCGGCATCCCCGCGTGTCGCGCCATATTCCTCTCCGATGATCCCATCGCGCGGCCGCTCCTTTTCAAGAACGGCCCTGATCGCTGCCTCGGCGGCGCGATCGGCTTCGGTCACCGGAGAGGAATCGGCTTTGGTTTCGCTCTGGTACGCCGCACGAAAAAATGGTCGGATCGCAGCGCCCGCTGCGTCGGCCAGGCGCTCCGCCAGCCGCAAATCATCGTCGGTCATACTGCCTTATTGTGGCCGCCGCTTTCGAGAGCAAGCCAAGTTTATCAGGGGGTAAGGATCGTATCCTGGGCATCGGCCAGCATTTTCGGATAGTCGAGCGTATAATGCAGCCCCCGGCTTTCCTTGCGGCTGAGCGCGGAGCGGACAATCAATCCCGCGACCTCGACCAGATTGCGCAGCTCGATCAGATCGGGCGTCACCCGGAAATTGCCGTAATATTCCTCGACTTCCGATCGCAGCAGATTCACGCGGTGCTGCGCGCGTTCGAGTCGCTTTGTCGTGCGTACGATGCCGACATAATCCCACATGAAGCGGCGGATTTCCGACCAGTTATGCTTGACGATCACCTCTTCATCGGAGTCGGTGACGCGGCTTTCATCCCATGCGCGGATCGACGGCGGCGACGGCAACTCGTCCCAATGATCGCAGATATGCTTCGCCGCAGCCTCGCCGAACACGAAACATTCGAGCAAGGAATTGGACGCGAGCCGGTTCGCGCCATGCAATCCGGATTGGGTCACCTCTCCGGCGGCATAGAGGCCGGGGACGTCGGTGCGGCCATCCAGACCAACCATCACCCCGCCGCACGTATAATGCTGTGCCGGCACCACCGGGATCGGCTGAGTGGTGATGTCGATGCCGAGCCCCAGCAGCTTCGCGTAGATGTTGGGAAAATGCTCGCGCACGAATTGGGGCGGCTTATGGCTGATGTCCAGATGGACATAATCGAGGCCGAGGCGCTTGATCTCGTGATCGATCGCGCGCGCAACGATATCGCGCGGGGCAAGTTCAGCGCGCTGATCGAAATCGGGCATGAAACGATGGCCGGTGCCTGGGATCTTGAGCTGGCCGCCTTCGCCGCGCACCGCCTCGGTGATGAGGAAGTTCTTGACCTCGAGATTATAAAGGCAGGTGGGATGGAATTGATTGAATTCCATGTTGGAGATGCGGCAGCCCGCGCGCCACGCCATCGCGATCCCGTCACCGGTGGCGCCGCGTGGGGCGGTGGAATAAAGATAGCAGCGGCCAGCGCCGCCGGTCGCCAGGATGGTAGCTTTAGCCGTGAATAGCTCGACCCGACCGCGCTTGCGGTTCAACGCATAGACGCCCCAGACATGCCCATCGCCTGAGTAGCGCTCGCCGTGGCGTCCGGTGACGAGGTCGATCGCCACCATGTCCGGTACGAGCGTGATGTTGGGATGCTCGGCAGCCGCTTTCTCCAGCGCCTGCTGGACCGCCCATCCGGTGGCGTCGTCGACATGGACGATGCGGCGATGGCTGTGGCCGCCCTCCCGCGTCAGGTGCCAGCGATCGCCTTCCGTGACGCCGGGATTGAAGGGGACGCCGAGCTCGGCAAGATGCTCGATCGCGGCGGGCGCGTTCTCCACGACGAATTCGACCGTTTCGCGCCGGTTGAGCCCGGCGCCGGCGATCATCGTATCCTCGATATGGCTCTCGAATGTGTCGCCCTCTTCAAGCACGGCCGCGATGCCGCCCTGTGCGCGCGAGGTCGAGCCTTCGGAAAGGCCGGCCTTGGCCAGCACGCCCACCTTGAGCTTCTGCGCCAGATTGAGCGCTGCGGTCAGGCCCGCGGCGCCCGATCCCAGCACGATGACATCGAAATGACGTTCAGCCATCGGCTTCGGCCGTGGTGAGGTTCAGGAACACGTCCTCCAGATCGGCTTCGCGTGTCGAAACGTCGACGATGCCCAGGCCGCTTTCTTGAAGGGCGGCCAGCACAACGCCTGCATTGACCTTGGTCTTGTCGAACGTGATCGCGATGGTGCGCTCGGCGATCTTCTCGATCTTGTCGAAGCAGCTATTGTCCGGGAGGGTTTCGATGTCGCGATCGACGGTGACCTCGACGGCCTTTTCATGCGCCATTCCCACCAGCGTGCGGGTCGGCTCGTTGGCGATCAGCCGGCCATGGTTGATGATGGCGATGCGATCGCAAAGCTCCTGGGCTTCTTCGAGATAATGGGTGGTCAGCACCACCGTGACGCCGGCACGATTGAGTTTGCGCACATATTCCCACAATTGCTGGCGCAGGCTGATGTCGACGCCGGCGGTGGGTTCGTCCAGCACCAGCACCGGTGGCGAATGCACCATTGCCTTGGCGACCAGCAGCCGCCGCTTCATGCCGCCGGAAAGCGTGCGCGAATAGGCATTGGCCTTGTCCTCGAGATGGACCGCGCGCAGCAATTCCATCGTGCGGCGCTTATCTTTCGGCACGGCATAATAGCCGGCCTGATTCTCGAGCGCCTCATAGGGCGTGAAAAAGGGATCGAATATCAACTCTTGCGGCACGATCCCGATCGACGCTTTCGCGTTGCGTGGATCGGCATCGATATCAAAGCCCCAGATCGAAACGCTGCCCCCCGTTTTGCGCACGAGCCCGGCCAAGATGTTGATCAGAGTGGATTTCCCGGCACCGTTAGGCCCGAGCAGGCCCAGGATCATGCCAGGCTCAACGTCGAGATCGACGCTGCTAAGCGCTTGTTTGCCGCCCTCGTAGACCTTGGAAAGTCCCCGGATGCTGATCGCTGAATGCTCTCCCATGGCGCTCGCATAGCCCTGTGAAGGCGGTGGCGCAAAGCTTTGCATCGCTTTCCTGCTGTGGCACGTTGCGCAGCGATGCGGGAGAAGGAACTGAGGCTGGCGCTGATCTGCTACGGCGGGGTCAGCCTCGCCGTCTATATGCATGGCATCACCAAGGAGATCTGGCGCCTTGCCCGCGCTTCGCGCGCCCAGCATGATCCGCTCACCGAAAGCGAGCCGGGCGACGATCTCTACCGTGTGCTGCTGCAGGATATCGAGCAGGAGTTCGGGCTCAAGCTGCGCGTGCTCGTGGATGTGATCGCGGGTGCGAGCGCCGGCGGCATCAACGGTATCTTCCTGGGCCAGGCGATCGCCACCGGCCAATCGCTCGAACCCTTGACCGATCTCTGGCTCACATCGGCCGACGTCGAAAAGCTCATCGATCCCGACGCGCGGCCGCTGTCGCGCCTCACCAAGTTCTGGGCGGTCCCGATCGCCTGGTTCATGCTGGGCCGCCGCGGCAGTACGCTCGAGCGCACGGTCGAGTTCGCGGCCCGCGAGGAAGTGCGCTCGAAGCTCTCCAATTTCGTGCGTGCGCGCTGGTTCGCCCCGCCCTTTGGCGGCAAGATGTTCAGCGGCCTTCTTCTCGATGCCTTCGATGCGATGGCCGCAGCGGGGTCGGGTCCTCCGTTGCTGCCGCCAGAGCAACCGCTTGATCTTTTCGTCACGGTCACCGATTTTCATGGCTATCCGCAGCGGCTGCGGCTTCACTCGCCCGAAGAGGTCGTCGAAACCGAGCACCGGCTGATCCTCTCCTTTTCGGATCGCCGCAGCCAGCCCCGTTATCTCGGCGATCCTGCCGAGCTGGTATTCGCCGCCCGCGCGACGGCGAGCTTTCCGGGCGCCTTTCCTCCCTTCATGATCGAAGAGCTTGACAAGGTTCTGGCATATCGGAAGCGGGAATGGCCGACGCGCGACGCATTTCTGGCGCGCGCATTCCCGTTGCAGAACGCGGTGGGCGCTGCCGAAAAGACCATCCTGATCGATGGTTCGGTGCTTGCCAACGCTCCCTTTCGGCCGGCGATCGCGGCGCTGCGCGATCGGCCTGCCAGGCGTGAGATCGAACGGCGCTTCGTCTATATCGACCCCACGCCGAACCTGCGCGCGATCCGTCTACCGGGCGTGGCGCCGGACACCCATCTGCCAGGGTTCTTCACCACCATCTTCGGCGCACTATCCGATATTCCGCGCGAGCAGCCGATCCGCGACAATCTCGATACGATCGAGGCACGGTCCCGGCGAATCCGCCGCACCAGCCGGATCATTGACGCGATCCGGCCCGAGGTTGAGCAGGCGATCGAGGCCGCCTTTGGCAAAACGCTGTTTCTCAATCGCCCGACGCCGTCACGCCTGCCGGCATGGCGCGCCAAGGCGCAGGACATGGCCGCGCGCCAATCGGGATATGCCTATGCGTCCTACGGCCATCTGAAATTGTCGGGCGTGGTCGAGGAAGTCGTGCTCTTGCTGTTCGATCTGCTGCCGAGCTCGGAACGGCAATCGATCAGCCGCCTGCGCTCCGCCATTTGGAATGCCGTGCGCGAGGCGGGCATCGCCGATGTCGGATCGCTCTCGGTCGGTGGCGCAACCGATGCGGTGATCCAGTTCTTCCGCAATCACGATCTGGGCTTTCGCATCCGTCGGCTTCGCCTGCTTGCCCAGCAGATTGAGGAGATTGGCGCGCAGGACGATTGCCCTCGCGATGCAGTCGAGCTGGTGCGAACGGTCATTTTCGATGAGCTGTCGCGATATCTCGCGCGCCAGATGCCCGACTTTTACGATGGCGAAACGCGCGCGGCAGCATCGAAGGGGTGCGACGCGCCGCAGGCGGCGCTGGACGCGCTCGCCGCCGCACGGGATCTCAAGCTGGTGGACGATGAGGCGGATACCGCGCTCGCCAATGCGCTCGCTGCCTTGCCGCGCCCCGAGCGTCGCCGCATGCTGCTGATCTATCTCGGCTTTCCCTTTTACGACATCGCCACCCTGCCTCTGCTCGCCGTCGACGGGCAGGACGAGTTCCAGCCGGTCAAGGTCGACCGCATCGCCCCGGAAGATGCGACGGCCATTCGCGAGGGCGGAGCCGAGGCGACCTTGAAAGGCATTCAATTCAACAATTTCGGGGCATTTTTCAGCCGCACCTATCGCGAGAATGATTATCTTTGGGGACGGCTCCACGGTGCCGACCGGCTTGTCGATATCGTTGTTTCCGCGCTGCCCAAAGGTAAGGTGCTACCCGCAGGCAGGGTGCTCGCGATCAAGAACCGCCTGTTCCGCTTGATCCTCCGCCAGGAACGGCCGCGGCTTTTGCGGATTGAGGCATTGCTCGATACGCTCGAACGCGAAATCGGCTGAAACGGGGAGACTGGCCTTATGGCGGTATTCACCGTAAACGAGGCCGGCGGGAGAACAGAATGCAATTCCTGAAGACACTCTTCTGGGTGATGGTCGCAGTGATTGCCGTCGTCTTTGCGTTTCGGAACTGGATGCCGATCACGATCCATTTATGGGGCGGCCTGGAGGCGGACGTGAAGCTGCCCGTCCTGCTGCTGATTGCCTTCCTGATCGGATTCCTGCCTTGGTTCACGCTGCACAAGACGACGCGTTGGCGATTGCGGCGCAGACTGGAGGCTGCCCAGCGCGCGCTGGAGGAGGAGCGCGCGAAAGCGGTGCCACCACGTCTTGAAACGCCCGCCGATCCAGCCGCTGATCCGCTTCAGATCCGGTCGCCTTCGACGCTGCCATGACACGCCCCATCTACGTCGCCATCGATACGCCCGATCTGGCGCGCGCCAAGGCACTGGCGCATCAGGTTCGCAATCATGTCGGTGGTCTGAAGCTCGGCCTGGAATTTTTCTGCGCCAATGGCAGCGCGGGCGTGCGCGAGATGGCGGCGAACGGATTGCCGATCTTTCTTGATCTCAAACTGCACGACATTCCCAATACGGTAGCCAAGGCGATCCAGGCGCTGCATCCGCTCGATCCGGCCATTTTGACGGTTCACGCCGCCGGTGGGCGCGCCATGTTGGAAGATGCCAAGGCGGCGGCGCCCGCGGGCACCAAGGTTGTCGCCGTCACCGTGCTTACCAGCCTCGATGGTGATGATCTCGACGCGATCGGGGTCAACGGCGATACCCATGCTCAGGTCGAACGGCTGACGGCACTCGCACGGGAAGCGGGGGTGGATGGCGTCGTCTGTTCCGGCAAGGAAGTGGCCGCCGCGCGCCGGCTGTGGCCCGAAGGGTTTCTCGTGGTCCCCGGCGTGCGTCCCGCCGGCGACAATCATGCCGATCAGAAGCGGGTCATCACGCCTCGGCAGGCGCTCGATGCCGGGGCTTCCATTCTGGTGATCGGGCGTCCCATCACGCAGGCTGCGGATCCCGATACCGCTGCCCGTGCGATTGAGGCGACGCTATAGATCGGAGGCGGACGCCCGATCACCGCTGGCGGGAACTCTGCATTGATCCACCAAAGCTGCGTGCCTTCGGTTCTCAACCGTTTGTTTCCAGCGGAGGTTCGAGCCAGTCGAGAACCGTAGTCGAGAAAAGCCCAGCACAACCCAAGTTCTCGATACGCCTTCTCGACTAGCTCGAAGGCTATTCGAACCAAACGGGAGCGCTTCGGATTTCATGTTTGTGTGCTGATTGAAATAGCGAAAAGGCTGGAATTCTCGTTCGAGCCGGCCCAAATCGGCGCCATGCCGGTGCTCGCCAAAATTTGTGGCCTTTCCACCCCCGAAGCGGTGGATGCTGCGGTGCGGGCCGGTGCAAGCCATGTCGGCTTTGTGTTTTTTTCAAAGAGCCCACGCAATGTAAGCGCGGAACAGGCCGATGCGCTGGCGCGGCGCGTGCCGGATCATGTGCGCAAGGTTGGCTTGTTCGTGGATCCCGACGCCGATTTGCTGGCGTCCACCATAGCTCGGGCCAGCCTGGACATCATTCAGCTTCATGGTTCCGAAACGCCAGCGCAAGCCGCGGCTCTCCATGCCCGCTACAAAATGGAGGTGTGGAAAGCGATCGCGGTTCGCACGCGCGCTGATCTTGCGGCGGGCAGGGATTATCGACAGGCGGCGCAAAGGCTTCTTTATGACGCCAAGCCGCCGCCCGGCTCGGTCCTTCCCGGCGGCAACGGCCTGCGCTTCGATTGGAAGCTGTTGGAGGGCTATGATCATCCGGCGCCCTTCATCCTGTCGGGCGGGCTCGATCCGGCCAATGTGCGCGAAGCGATCGGGATGACCGGCGCACGGATGGTGGACGCCTCATCGGGCGTGGAAAGCGCGCCGGGCGTCAAGGATGTGGACAAGATCGCCGCCTTCCTCCAAGCGGTCGGCGCATCATGACTCGCTCCAACAGCTTACGTTCGCAGCCTGACGCCACGGGCCATTTCGGCGATTTCGGCGGCCGTTACGTCGCTGAGACGCTGATGCCGCTGATTCTTGATCTCGAACGCGAATATCGCGCGGCCAAGATCGATCCCGCTTTCCGCACCGAATTTGAGGGGCTGTTGCGCCATTATGTCGGCCGCCAGAGCCCGCTCTATTTCGCCGAGCGGCTGACGGCCAAGCTGGGCGGTGCGAAGATCTATCTCAAGCGCGAGGATCTCAATCACACCGGCGCGCACAAGATCAACAACTGCATCGGCCAGATCCTGTTGGCCCGCCGCATGGGGAAAACCCGCATCATCGCGGAGACCGGCGCCGGCCAGCACGGCGTAGCCACGGCCACCGTGGCGGCGCGTTTTGGTTTGCCATGCACCATCTTCATGGGCGCGAAAGATGTCGAGCGGCAGCAGCCCAATGTCTTCCGCATGAAGCTGCTTGGCGCGGAAGTGCGGCCGGTTACGTCAGGCGCGCAGACGCTCAAGGACGCGATGAACGAGGCGCTACGCGATTGGGTCGCCAACGTCCACGACACCTTCTACATCATCGGTACGGCGGCAGGCCCGCATCCCTATCCGGAGCTGGTCCGCGACTTCCAGTCGGTGATCGGCGAGGAGGCGCGCGCACAGATCCTGGAGCAGGAAGGCCGCTTGCCTGATATGCTGGTCGCCTGCGTCGGCGGCGGCTCCAACGCTATCGGCCTGTTCCATCCCTTTCTCGACGATCCCGAGGTCGAGATGATCGGCGTCGAAGCCGCAGGGCACGGAATCGAAACCGGCCAGCATGCCGCCAGCCTGACGGGTGGTTCGCCGGGCGTGCTGCACGGCAACCGCACCTATTTGCTGCAGGATGAGGATGGGCAGATCAGCGAGGCGCATTCCATCTCGGCCGGGCTGGACTATCCGGGCATCGGCCCCGAGCATAGCTGGCTGAACGATATCGGACGGGTCAAATATGTCCCGATCAGCGACAACGAAGCTTTGGCAGCCTTCCAAAGTTGCTGCCGGCTCGAAGGCATTATCCCGGCGCTGGAGACCGCGCATGCGCTTGCGGCGGTGGAGAAGATCGCGCCGAAGATGGACAAGGACCGGATCGTCCTGGTCAACCTGAGCGGAAGGGGCGACAAGGACATCTTCACCGTCGCAGAGGCGCTCGGGGTAAAGCTGTGAGCCGCTTGGCCGCCACCTTTGCCGGTTGTGCCGCTGCCGGCCGTGCCGCGTTGATATGCTTTGTCACCGGCGGCGATCCGACGCCCGCCGGGACCGCAGCGATCCTCGACGCACTGGTCGAAGGCGGGGCGGATATTATCGAGCTCGGCATGCCGTTCACCGATCCGATGGCGGACGGCCCGGCCATCCAGCGCGCCAATCTTCGTGCGCTGGGCGCCGGGACGAAGACCGCCGACATTTTCGCGATCGCACGCGATTTCCGCGGCCGCCATCCGCAGGTGCCGCTGGTGTTGATGGGATATGCCAATCCGATGATCCATCGTGGCGCCGAATGGTTCGCTGACGAAGCCGCCAAGGCAGGGGCGGATGGCGTTATCTGCGTCGATCTCCCGCCCGAGGAGGACGCGATGCTCGGCCCCGCGCTGCGGGCCGCCGGCATCGACTTCATCCGCCTCGCCACGCCGACGACCGATGCCGCGCGCCTGCCCGTCGTGCTGGATGGCGCATCGGGCTTTGTCTATTATGTCTCGGTCGCCGGAATCACCGGTCTGCAGCAGGCTGCGCAATCCAGCATTGAGGCCGCCGTTACGAAGCTCAAGGCAGCGACCACGCTGCCGGTCGCGGTGGGCTTTGGCGTGCGCACGCCCGAACAGGCGGCTGCGATCGGGCGGGTGGCGGATGGCGTCGTCGTCGGTTCCGCCATCGTCGATCTTGTCGGCGAACATGCCGCCAATGCCGCGGCGCCGGTTCGCGATTATATCGCCGGTCTCGCTGCCGCGATCCGATCGGCGCAGAAGGAGATCGCAGCATGAATTGGTTCACGCGCGTCCGGAACACCCTCGCCGCCATCACCAAGCGCGAGACGCCGGAAAATCTTTGGCACAAATGCCCCTCTTGCGGGCAGATGATCTTCGTCAAGGAATATGAGGAGAACCAGTCGGTCTGCCCGAAATGCGATCATCATGGGCGGATCGGACCCGATCAGCGCTTCAGCGACCTGTTCGATGGCGGCGTGCATGTGCCGCTGCCGGCGCCGCAGGTGCGCGAAGATCCGCTCAAGTTCAGGGATAGCAAGCGTTACGCAGACAGGATCAAGGCGGCCCGAGCCGAGACCGGCGAACCGGACGCGCTCGTCAATGCCAAGGGCAAGATCGAAGGCTACCGGGCCGTCGTCGGCGTGCAGGATTTCGCTTTCATGGGCGGATCGATGGGAATGGCCGTAGGCGCTGCCTTCGTCGCTGGCGTCGAGGCGGCGCTCGCCGAACATTGCCCCTATATCATCTTCACCGCAGCCGGCGGTGCACGCATGCAGGAGGGCATATTGTCGCTCATGCAGATGCCGAAGACGACGGTAGCGATTGCCAAGCTGCGCGAAGCCGGGCTGCCCTATATCGTCGTGATGACCGATCCGACGACCGGCGGGGTCACCGCCAGCTATGCCATGCTGGGCGATATTCAGATCGCCGAGCCGGGTGCGCTGATCGGGTTCGCGGGGCAGCGCGTCATCGAATCGACGATCCGCGAAAAGCTTCCGGAAGGATTTCAGCGCGCCGAATATCTGCTTGAGCACGGCATGCTGGACATGGTGGTTCATCGCCACAAGCTGCGCAGCGAGCTGGCGCGGGTAATCGCTTATCTCTGCCCGGAGCGTCGGGCGGCCTGACATGGCCGATCACGCGCGCAGCGCTGATCCTGCCGTGCAGCGCCAGCTTGACCGGCTGGCGAAGCTGTCGCCGAGCCGCGACGTGCTGGGGCTGGAACGGATCACTCGTCTGCTCGATCGGCTCGGCAATCCGCAGCGCGATCTGCCACCCATTTTTCATGTCGCCGGCACCAATGGCAAAGGCTCGACCTGCGCCTTCGTGCGTGCAGCGCTGGAGGCTTCGGGCCGGCGCGTCCACGTCTACACCAGCCCCCACCTGGTGCGCTTCAACGAGCGTATTCGGGTCGCGGATCAGCTGATCGAAGATGCCTGGCTGGCCGACCTGCTTGCCGAGGTGCTCGGGGTTGCCGGCGATATCGAGCCGAGCTTCTTCGAAGCCACCACCGCTGCCGCCTTTCTTGCCTTCGCACGCGTGCCGGCGGATGCCTGCGTGGTCGAGGTCGGGCTGGGCGGGCGGCTCGATGCCACCAATGTCATCGAACATCCGGCGGTTTGCGGCATCGCTCAGCTGGCGCTCGATCATCAGACATTCCTTGGCGACCGGCTCGAAGCGATCGCGGGCGAAAAGGCTGGTATCGCCAAGGTTGGAGCGCCGCTCGTGACGCTTCACTATCCCGCGACGATAGCCGAAATCATCGGCGAGGCGGCGGCGAGAGCCGGGGCCAGCTGGTTTCCCAAGGGGGGCGGATGGGATGCCGCCGTCTACCAGCAGCAGCTTCATTACCGCGACGAGGATGGACGGCTCGATCTCCCGCTGCCGCGGCTGCCCGGCGCGCACCAGGCATTAAATGCCGGGCTGGCCGCAGCGATGCTGCGCCATCAGCGGGTTCTTCACATCCCAGACTCGGCCATCAGAGCGGCGATGGGCTGGGCGGATTGGCCGGCACGGCTCCAGCAGCTCCACGAAGGCGCGCTGCTCGACCAGCTTCCGCGCGGCAGCGAACTTTGGATCGACGGCGGCCACAACCCGGCTGCGGGCCGGGCCGTTTCCGATTTCTTTCGTGGTCATGTCCAAGCAGGGCGGCCATTTCACATCATCCTGGGCCTGCTTCAGAACAAGGATGCAGGCGGCTATCTCAAGCCGTTCAGCGGCCGCACCGCCACCGTGCACACAGTGCCGGTTCCTGATCACCCCTATCATGATCCGGCGCAGCTTGCGGCTGCGGCACGCGCCAATGGGCTGACGGCATTTGCCGCGACTGATCCGGTATCGGCGCTCGAATGGATCAGCCACCATGCCGATCGCGCGCACCCTCCAGTCGTCCTGATCGGCGGCTCGCTTTACCTTGCCGGCACCGTGCTCGCGGCGAATGGAACTCTGCCGGCATAATTGCGATTGATTATCATTATCGATTATGTTTCTCTGCCGAACAGTGTGGAGGAACCTCATAATGGCTGAAGCTCAATCCCATTCGCTGCTCATCTATCCGATTCCGCGAAATCCTGTGGCGCGAACGCTCGTCTACGCGATCCGCAAGATCGCGGCGGGTGGGCTCAATGATGCTTTCGCCGCCCATGCCATGCTGTCGCTGTTCGGCTCCCGCTCGCGGCGTCCATTGCTGTTGCTCCGAGCGTTGATGGCGGAACTGGCGCGCATATCACAACGTCAGCTGGTCGTCGGACCGTGCTGCTGTCCCCGTGTCACATTGGCCGAAGCAGAGCTGCTGCTGGTCATCAGCTTGGCGTGCGAGCGGCCAGCTTTCGTGCATGCCAGGCTCTGCCAACTGCTGGCCGTCGAACACGCGCTTGGCGCCCTTTCAAGCGCGCAGGCTGTGGGCCAAGCCTGTGCCGATCTGGGCCATCCGCTTTCTGTGCACGCGCTTGGCGAGGCCGGTCTTCCGGTTGACTGACAGTCAATCGGTTGCAGATCGCCGTTCGTCGCTCCCGGTTCCTTCCACGCCGCGCTGGCGAATGGTGTCGCTCACAAAGCCCGCCCTGAGCATCAGCCAGAGAAACAGGAGCCCCGGTGCTGCGAGGGAGGCAGCGAACACATAGAAGCCGGGCCAGCCGAGCGCGGTAGCGACATAGCCGGACGGGGTGGTCGCGAAGGTCCGGCCTACGGCGGCGACGCTCGAAAGAAGCGCATATTGGGTGGCGGTAAATGCAGTGGAGGAGAGGCCGGATAGATAGGTGGCGAAGACGGTCAGGCTGATGGCAGCAAACAGATTCTCGACCCCGACAGCCAAGGTCAGCAGCGCGATCGAACGGTCGCTCGTCGCCACCAGCGCGAAGAGCAAATTCGCGCCCGACATGATGACGCCGGCGCCAAACAGCAGTCGCGCCATGCCGAACCGCGCGATCAGCGCGCCGGCGACCAGCGATCCGACCACCAGCGCCCAGAAGCCGACCAGCTTGTTGATGGCGATATAGTCGGTATCGGTGAAGCCGCGATCGACGATCATCGGGCTCAGCATGTTCTGCCCGACCGCATCCCCCAGCTTGTAGGTGAGGACGAAGAGCAGGATCAGCAGCGCACCCGGCCTGCGGAAAAAATCGACGAAGGGTGCAACCACATTGTGCCAGAGGAAATGCCGGAATGCCGCGAAGGTGAAGGGTTCGTCCACCGCGGTGCGCTTGCCCGGGCCGATCGCCAATGCCGCCAGCGCGCCCGGAATGACGAGGGTGGCGCTCAGCGCATAGGCCGCAGACCAGCCGAGGCCCGCGCCCTCCGTCGATGCCAGCCAGACGGTGCCCGCGCCCGCCAGTAAATTGCCGGTGCGATAGCCCACCTGGTTGGTGGCGGTGCCTTGCGCAAGCTCGTCATCGGGCAGCATCTCGATCCGATAGGCGTCGATCACGATGTCCTGGGTGGCTCCAAGGAAGGCGACCACCAACCCCCAGAAGGCGAAGCGGCCGATATGGTGAAGCGGGTCGCTCGCGCCGAGCTGGATGATCGCGATCGCCAGCAAGGCCTGCACGAACAGGAGCCATGCGCGGCGTTGGCCGAATATCCGCGTGAGCAGCGGCAGCGAGATCCCGTCGATCAGCGGCGCCCACAGGAATTTCAGCGTATAGGGTGTCCCCAGGGCGATCGCGAAACCGATCGTTTTCTTGTCGATGCCGATTTTCGACAGCCAATAGGTCATCGTTGCGAGCAGCAGCGTCAGCGGAAACCCGCTCGAAATACCCAGGAGAAAGGCAAGCAGTGGCCTCGGGCGCAAATAACGGCCCAGGCTCGTTCGCCAATTATCTGCAGCCGCGTCGGCTGGCGGGTGATGACCGGTCATGCGCGAGCGATAGCGGAGCGATGCCGCTCCGTCACCACGCGATGGCCGCCCTTGCCCTCAGCTTATGAAATGCGCGGTGGTCTTCGCCTTGATCTCGTCGACGGTGACACCTGGCGCCATCTCGACAAGCGCGAACGGGCTTTGGTGGTCGGGCCGCTTGAACACGGCAAGATCGGTGATGACCATGTCGACCACATTCTTGCCGGTCAGCGGCAATGTACAGGCCGGGATGAACTTGGGATCGCCGTTCTTGGACGTATGCTCCATGACGACGATCACGCGCTTGACGCCGGCGACAAGATCCATCGCGCCGCCCATGCCCTTGATCATCTTGCCCGGGATCATCCAGTTGGCGATGTCGCCGCCTTCGCTGACTTCCATCGCGCCGAGCACGGTCAAATCGATATGCCCGCCGCGGATCATCGCGAAGCTATCGGCCGAGGAGAAATAGCTGGAAGAGGGCAGCTGGCTGATCGTCTGCTTGCCTGCATTGATCAGATCGGGATCGACCTCGTCCTCATAGGGGAACGGCCCGATGCCAAGCATGCCGTTCTCGGATTGCAGCGTCACCTCCACGCCCTGCGGAATGTGATTGGCCACCAAGGTCGGGATGCCGATGCCGAGGTTCACGTAGAAGCCATCCTGGAGTTCGCTGGCGGCACGGGCCGCCATCTCGTCACGGGTCCAGCCCTTCACCATCTCCTGCGTTGCCATTATGCGGCCTCCCGAGCGCGTGTCGTACGGAATTCGATCTTCTTCTCGTAGGGCGCACCCAGCACCAGGCGCTTGATGAAGATGCCGGGCACGTGCACGCAGTCGGGATCGAGGCTGCCTACCGGAACGATCTCCTCGACTTCGGCCACTGTGTTGTAGCTGGCAGTGGCCATTGGTTGGTTGAAGTTGCGCGCCGTCTTGCGGAAGATCAGGTTGCCCGCTTCATCCGCCTTCCAGCCTTTGATGACCGAAAGATCGGCGCGAATGCCGCGTTCGAGCACATAGGTCTCGCCGTCGAATTCCTTGGTCTCCTTGCCCTCCTGGACCTGCGTGCCAACGCCCGTCTTGGTGTAAAAACCAGGAATACCTGCGCCGCCAGCGCGGCATCGCTCGGCCAGCGTGCCTTGCGGGCAGAACTCGACCTCAAGTTCGCCAGCCAGATATTGGCGCTCGAACTCCTTGTTTTCCCCCACATAAGAGGAGATCATTTTCCTGATCTGACGGCTGCGCAGCAGTTTGCCCAAGCCTTCTCCGTCGATGCCGGCATTGTTGGAGACGCAGATGAGGTTCTTGACGCCCGATGCCTCAATCGCATCAATCAGTCGTTCGGGAACGCCGCAAAGCCCGAAACCCCCTGAGCAGATCGTCATCCCGTCAAATAGCAGGCCATCCAGCGCCGCCGCCGCATCAGGATAGATTTTGCGCAATCCGAGCCTCCCTGTCGCTTGTCGAGTCGTTGGAAGCCGCTGTGCTTGCTGTGCATATTCGGCGTCAATTGCAGATGCGGTTTATGCAATCGCAATTTATGCAATCGCGATTTGCAACGGAAAAGCGCCCGCGGCGAACTGAAACGGTGCTGGACGGCTAAATCAATCCGGCGAGCGGGCTCGATGGATCGGCATAGAGGCGGCGTCCCATGCGTCCGGCGCGATAGGCGAGCCGCCCAGCCTCGACCGCCGCCTTCATCGCGGCCGCCATCATCACCGGGTGCTTGGCCTCTGCGATTGCCGTATTCATCAGCACGCCATCGCAGCCAAGCTCCATCGCCGCCGCCGCATCCGATGCCGTGCCGACGCCCGCGTCCACGAGCACCGGCACCTTGGCGCCTTCCACGATCAGGCGGATCGTAACCTTGTTCTGGATGCCAAGGCCCGATCCGATCGGCGCGCCCAGCGGCATCACCGCAACGGCCCCGGCCTCTTCAAGCTGCTTGGCGGCAATGGGATCATCCACGCAATAGACCATTGGCTTGAACCCTTCGCTCGCCAACGTCTCGGTCGCGCGCAGCGTTTCGCGCATATCGGGATAGAGTGTCTTGGCCTCTCCCAGCACTTCGAGCTTCACAAGATCCCAGCCACCCGCCTCGCGGGCCAGCCGCAAGGTGCGGATCGCCTCGTCCGCCGTGAAGCAGCCAGCGGTGTTGGGAAGGTAAGTGATCTTCGTGGGATCGATGAAATCGGTCAGCATCGGCGCCTTGGGATCCGAAATATTGACCCGGCGGACAGCCACCGTCACGATCTCGGCGCCGGATGCCGCGACTGCGGCGGCGTTCTGGGCGAAATCCTTATATTTGCCGGTGCCGACGATCAGCCGCGAGCGGAAGGTCCTGCCGGCGACGGTCCAGCTATCGTCGTCCAGCGCTGCGGCATGATCGCCGCCGCCCACGAAATGCACGATTTCGATGTCATCGCCATCTTCCAGGATCACCTGTGCCAGCGTCGAGCGTGGTACCACCGCAAGATTGCGTTCGACCGCGACCTTGCTGGGCTCAAGTCCAAGCTCGCGCGCCAGATCGGCCAACGAAAGCCCGGTGGCGAGGCGGCGATGCTCGCCATTGACGCGGATGGAGATGGTTTGATCGGTAATCATGATGTCTTTCGATGATTTTGCGCTTTCGCGTCAACGACCATATAGGGGGCAGCACCTGATCGCCGCAACCGGAAGGCTTCTCGATGGCTGATGCAGATATGGTGTTCGTGCTGAACGGTCCCAATCTCAACCTGCTGGGCCTGCGCGAGCCAGAGATCTATGGCTCCGATACGCTGGACGATATTGCCGGGCGGCTGGACGATCGTGCGCGCGACAAGGGCCTGTCGATCGATATGCGGCAGTCCAATCACGAAGGCCATCTCATCGATTGGCTGCACGAAGCCAATGCGCGCCGCGTCAAGGCCGTGATCATGAATCCGGGGGGATTCACGCACACATCAGTTGCGCTTCATGACGCCATAAAGTCGATCACGGTGCCCGTGATCGAGGTTCACCTGTCAAACCCCCATGCGCGTGAAGCGTTCCGGCACCGGAGCTTCGTCGGCTCTGCGGCGAAAGGCACGATCGCGGGGTTTGGCGCAACCTCTTACTTGCTCGCGCTGGACGCGGCGGCGAGTCTCTGACAGTAGCGGCGCTTTGGCGTGCCGTTTCAACAATGAAAAGGGGTCTTGATGAGCGATAAGCCAAGCGGAGCGATGCAGATCGAAGCCGATCTCGTCCGCGAGCTCGCCGAACTGCTCGATGAAACGCAGCTCACCGAAATCGAGGTTCAGGATGGCGACCGGCGCATCCGGGTCGCGCGCAAGCCGCAGGCTGCGGTTGCTTTCGCGCCTCCGGCTCCGCAGTACGCGGCGGCCCCGGCCATCGCCGCAGCTTCCCCGGCCAGCGTGCAGACGCCGGCGGCGGATCACCCCGGAACGGTGAAATCGCCGATGGTGGGAACTGCCTATCTCACGCCCAATCCCGAAGCCTCACCCTTCGTGGGCGTGGGCGACAAGATCGCGGCCGGCGATACATTGTTGATCGTCGAAGCGATGAAGGTGATGAACAACATCGTCTCGCCGCGCGCGGGCACGGTCAAAGCGCTGCTGGTGGAAAATGGCCAGCCCGTCGAGTTCGATCAGCCGCTCGTCATAGTCGAATAGGGCAGACGGCGATGGCCATCCAGAAAGTGTTGATCGCCAATCGCGGCGAGATCGCGTTGCGCATCCATCGCGCCTGCCATGAAATGGGCATCAAAACCGTCGCGGTCCATTCTACCGCCGACACCGACGCCATGCATGTGCGGCTGGCCGACCAGGCGATTTGTATCGGGCCACCGCCAGCGTCCGAAAGCTATTTGAACATCCCGGCGATCATATCGGCTGCCGAAATATCAGGCGCGGACGCAATTCACCCGGGCTACGGGTTTCTCAGCGAGAATGCCCGCTTCGCTGAGATCGTCGAGCTTCACAACATCATCTGGATCGGCCCTAAGCCCGAACATATCCGGACGATGGGTGACAAGGTCGAAGCGAAGCGGACGGCGGCTGCGCTCGGCCTGCCGCTGGTGCCAGGCTCCGACGGGCCGATCCAGACCATCGCCGAGGCGAGAAAGGTCGCCGAAGAGATCGGCTATCCCGTGCTGATCAAGGCGGCTTCGGGAGGCGGCGGGCGCGGCATGAAGGTGGTGCCGGATGCCGCTCAGCTCGAGGCGGCGATCGCCCAGGCGGGGTCCGAAGCCAAGGCCGCGTTCGGCGACGATACCGTCTACATGGAAAAATATCTGGGTGATCCGCGCCATATCGAATTCCAGGTGTTCGGTGACGGGCGGGGCAATGCCATTCATGTGGGCGAGCGCGATTGCTCGCTGCAACGGCGTCACCAGAAAGTGCTGGAGGAGGCGCCGTCGCCCGTCATCAGCCATGCCCAGCGCGAGCAAATGGGTACGCTCGTGGCAAAGGCCATGGCGGACATGGGCTATCGCGGGGCGGGAACGATCGAGTTCCTGTACGAGAATGGCCAATTCTACTTCATCGAAATGAACACGCGGCTGCAGGTGGAGCATCCGGTGACGGAAGCGATCACCGGCCTTGATCTGGTGCGCGAGCAGATCCGGGTTGCTGACGGCCTGCCGCTATCGGTGAAGCAGGAGGATCTCGAATTTCGCGGGCACGCGATCGAATGCCGCATCAACGCTGAAGATCCTGCGACGTTCGCGCCATCGCCCGGCGTCGTTACCCATTATCATCCACCGGGGGGCATGCATGTCCGCGTCGATAGCGGGCTCTACTCGGGTTATCGCATCCCGCCTTATTACGACAGCATGATCGCCAAGCTGATCGTTTATGGTCGCGACCGCGAAGGCTGCATCCGACGGCTCAAGCGCGCGCTGGAGGAATTTGTGGTCACCGGCGTCAAGACGACCATCCCCCTTCATCAAAAGCTGGTCGACGATCCTGAATTTCTTGCCGGGGATTATACGATCAAATGGCTTGAGCAGTGGCTCGCAAGGGACGCGGACGCATGAGGGCAACCATCTGGCACAATCCGAATTGCGGCACCTCGCGCAAAACCCTGGAGATATTGCGCGGCACACCGGGCGTGGACGTTGAGGTGATCGAATATCTCAAGCACCCGCCAAGCCGCGATCAGCTCGCCGCCCTCTACAACAAGGCCGGAATGACTGCCCGACAGGGCCTGCGTGTCAAGCAGGATGAAGCAAAGCCATTGCTTGAGGCATCGGATGCCGCGATCCTCGACGCCATGATGGCCCATCCCATTCTGATCGAGCGTCCGCTGGTCGAAACCGAGAAGGGCGTGCGGCTTTGCCGTCCGCAGGATAAGGTTCGGGAAATCCTTTGAGCGCTGCTATGTCGAGGAAGGCGCTTTTCGTGCTTCTTCCACGGCATCCTTGAGCGCCTGATAGCCAACCGCACCCTGCAGGATGCGATCGCCGATGACGAATGTCGGCGTTCCGGTCAGGCCCAGCGCGCGCGCCAGCGAGAGGTTGGTTTCCAGCTCTTGCTGGATTGTCTTGTCGGCAATCGACACGGGTGCGACCCCGGATTGCTTCTGCACGCGCGCGAGCGTTTCCGGATCGGGCGCGCCAGCCGCGAACATGCGGCGGTGGAAATCGAGATAGCGCCCTTGCCCGGCGGCGGCGAGCGCCACCCGCGCGGCTGCTTCGCTGCCGGGGCCGAGAATGGGGATCTCGCGCCAGACCACCTTCAGCCTGCGATCGGTGGCCAGCAAGCGATCGACGTCCGCCACGCTGGCGCGGCAGAAGCCGCAGCTATAGTCAGTGAACATCACGAGCGTGACGTCGCCCTTCGGAGCGCCGGCCCACGCGCCCTGGAAAGGCGTTTCAAGGGCCAGCCGATGGGTTCCAACCAGATTGCTGGTTTCCCGCGCCTGGAGCCGTTTCATGGCTTCGGGCAGAATTTCGGGATGATTCAATATATAATCGTGGACGATGGCCTCGGTGCCTGCCCGATCCCCGCCGAACATCGCGCCCTTGGCAAGCGCAACAGCCGCCCCGCCGATGATGACGCCACCGAGGCCCGCGAGGAGGAGAGCCCGTTGCGATCGTTGCATAATTGTCATTTGCGCTTCTTCTTGTCCTGAACGGCGATCTTGGACACCATCGCGATGTCCTGCGCTCTTAGCCAGTCCGGCGATCCCTTTGGCAAGGATTGCTCCGCCATTTCCGCCGGCCCTAGCGCCAGCTGCGGTTGCCCGATCAGATTGTACCGCTCCGCGGTAGCGAGCGACGCGCGCGCATGATCGCCTTCGCGGTCGTAGATGATGCCGAGCTGATACCAGGCGTCCGGATTCTGATTGTCGCGCTCGACCGCTATGCGAAGCACCTTGCGCGCCTCTTCGAAATAGGAGGGATCTTCGGTCGATATCAGCGCGTGGCCGAGCAAGGCGGAGATCAGCGGCTGGTTGTTGGACCGCGCCACCGCCTCACGAAGCGCGGGGATAGCGTCCCTCGGCTTGCCGCCCTCCAGCAGGATTTGTCCTTTCAACTCAAGGAAATAGGGGTCGTGCGGCGCTGCGGAGACCAGTGCATCGGCCTCGGCATTGGCCTTCTCCGGATAGGCCGCGCGGTGATAGGCATAGGCACGGGCGTAGGTTGCGGGAATGCTTTTGTCGCTCGGCGGATATTCGCGCAGCGTCAGATCCGGATCCTGCACGAAGCCCATCAGCTTCGCCTTGACTCGCTGGAACTTCGCTTCGACAGCTGGGTCGGTCTTGGTATTCCAGGCGGGCGAGGCCTTCAGATCGGCTTCAAGCGTTGCTTCGCGATCCGCCGACATCGGGTGCGTTTGCGCGTAGGGATCGGTGTCTTCATAGCTTGACGACAGCCGATATTCCTCTTTCCGCAGCTTGCCGAAGAAGGTCAGCATGCCCTGACCGGAGATGCCTGCCTTCCTGAGATAGCTCGTGCCCGCCGCATCGGCACTCGCCTCCTGATTGCGCGAGAAAGCCAGGAACTTGCCCATCGCTGCCTGCTGGCCGGCCGCGATGATACCCATGCCGGCTTCGCCCCCGCCCGCCGCCATCGCCGCCACTCCGAGCAACAGGGAGAGGAGCGTGATACTGGTAGCGGGTTTGGCACCTTCGTCCATCCGGATCGCGTGGCCGCCGGCAATGTGGCCCAGCTCGTGCGCGATCACGCCCTGCACCTGGTTGGCATTGTCGGCAGCGGTGATCAGACCCGAGTTGATATAGACGACCTGGCCGCCCGCAACGAACGCGTTGATTTCCGGATCGCCGATCAGGATGATGTCCACGTTACGCGGATCGAGCCCGGCCGCGGTGATCAGCGGATTTGCGATCTCCTTGAGAAAGGCTTCCGTTTCCGCGTCACGCAAGATCGATTGCGCCTCGGCCGGCCGCATCGCAACCGCCAGCGACAGGCATAGGACCATCAGCAAGCGTAGCAGACGACCGGGCTGAAACTGATGCATCGATCCCTCTCCTGCGGCGCTGCGGCTGAACAAGCGATGAAAAGGCGGCCGGGCGCCGGCCGCCTTCATCTCATTCGCCGAACGTGCGCTGCCACCAGCCGCGGCGCGGCTCGCCGACCGCTTCGGGTTGCGCCTCGAGAGCTTCGTCGTTTACAGCTTCCAGAGGAGCGGGAGCGACCTTGCGGGCGCGCGTCCTTTTGGGCTTCACCGGTGCTTCAGCCTCGCCACTGACTTGGGGCTCTCCCTCGACCGGCTCCGCCGATTTTTTCCGCCGAGTGGCCTTGGGTTTGGGCGCTTCAGCTTCTTCTTCGAGCGAGGGCACCGTCACCTCGTCGGCCCCGCTGGCCTCGTCCGTCTTGCGGGCGCGCGGGCGGCGTCGCGGCTTTGCTTCAGCGGCGGGAGCCTCCGGTTCGGCCTGGGACAGGGCCGGAGCTTCAGCGATCTCCGCTGTCGCCACGGGCTGCTCGGGTGCAGCGGCGGCGTCTTCGGACGTGACGTCATGGCCCTCTGCTCCGATCGGCTCGGCGCCGTTGCCGTGGCGGCGGCCACCACGTCGTCCGCGGCGATTTCGCTTTCGGCGTGCTTCGCTTTCGGCGGAGCCGTCCTTGGCCTCGTCAGCCGTAACCTCAGCCAGTTCCTCTTCGGTTTCTCCAGCCTGAGGATCAGCTGCTTCCTGCGCTTCGCCGTCGCGGCCACGGCCACGGCGTCGTCGTCGGCGTCGGCGGCGGCGCGCGTCGTTCTGCTCATGCTCAGCATCCCCCTCCGGCTGAGCCTCGCCCTCTTCGGCTTCCTCCTCTTCGTCCTCGATCTCCAGGAGGTCGTCATCCTCGGCCTCGATCAGCACGGGCTCGATCCGTGGCGCGTAGGCCGGCGGCGGGCCGCTGGCTTCCACCGACATGCGCGCCCCCTCCAGCGTCCCGTCGGGCAGAACTTCGATCGAAACGCCGTAGCGGTTCTCGATCTCGGCCAGCTCCGGACGCTTGCGGTTGAGCAGATAAAAGGCAGCCTCCTGCGACAGGCGAAGCGCCAGCCGGCTTCCGCGCCCGCGCGCCGCCTCATCCTCGAGCATACGCAGGGCGGACAGGCCGGCCGATGATGCGGTACGGACGAGGCCGGTGCCCTCACAATGGGGGCATTGGCGGGTGGATGCTTCGAGCACGCCGGTCCGCAGGCGCTGGCGGCTCATCTCGAACAGGCCGAAGCTTGAGATGCGGCCGACCTGGATGCGGGCGCGATCGTTCTTCAGCGCTTCCTTCATCGCCTTCTCGACCTTGCGGACATTGGAGCCGTGCTCCATGTCGATAAAGTCGATGACGACCAGCCCGGCCATGTCGCGCAACCGGAGCTGGCGCGCAATTTCGTTGGCGGCCTCCAGGTTGGTGTTGAGCGCGGTCTGCTCGATATTATGTTCGCGCGTCGATCGGCCCGAGTTGATGTCGATCGAAACGAGCGCCTCGGTCGGGTTGATCACCAGATAGCCGCCAGACTTCAGCTGCACGAGCGGCTGGTACATCGCCGCAAGCTGATCCTCGACACCAAAGCGTTGGAACAGCGGCACCGGATCGGCGTAAGCGATGACCTTCCTGGCATGGCTCGGCATCAGCAGCTTCATGAAGGCACGTGCCGAACGATAGCCTTCTTCGCCTTCGACAATGACCTCATCGATGTCACGATTGTAGATGTCGCGGATTGCGCGCTTGATCAGGTCGCTGTCGCCGTAGATCAGCGCAGGCGCGGAAGATTTGAGGGTTGTTTCGCGGATCTCGTCCCAGAGCCGGGCGAGATAATCGAAGTCGCGCTTGATCTCGGTCTTGGTGCGCTGAAGGCCGGCGGTGCGAACAATGCAGCCCATCGTCTTCGGCAGGCTGAGCTCGGCCATGATCGATTTGAGGCGCTTGCGATCGGCGGCGTTCGAAATCTTGCGGCTGATTCCGCCGCCATGGCTGGTGTTGGGCATGAGCACGCAATAGCGGCCCGCCAGGCTCAGATAGGAGGTGAGTGCGGCGCCCTTGTTGCCGCGCTCCTCCTTGACCACCTGTACGAGTAGCACCTGCCGGCGGCGGATGACGTCCTGGATCTTGTAGCGGCGGCGAAGCGCCATGCGCCGGCTGCGCAAGCGATCGACCGCATTTTCATCGGCCGCTTCGTTGTGAACCGATTCAGGCTTCCTGACTTCGCCTTCCTCGTCGTCGCTCTCGGAAAAGGCGTCGTCGCCATTTTCCTCAGCTTCGTCATGCTCCTCTTCCTCGCGGGCGCGCAGCGCTTCCTCTTCGGCGGCGTGCTCGGCTTCCTCACGCAGGAGCGCGTCGCGGTCTTCCTTTGGGATCTGGTAATAGTCGGGGTGAATTTCGGAAAAGGCAAGGAATCCGTGGCGGTTACCGCCATAATCGACGAACGCTGCCTGAAGCGAGGGCTCGACGCGCGTAACCTTGGCTAGATAGATATTCCCTTTGAGCTGCTTGCGCTCGGCACTTTCGAAATCAAACTCCTCGATGCGGTTTCCCTTGACGACTGCCACACGGGTCTCTTCCCGGTGGCGAGCGTCGATCAACATACGGATGGTCATTATTATATCTCCGGGCGCGGGCCGTCGCCGCAATTGGGCGAGTGCGCGCGTCGTAATAAGGGGACGGCCGGCCGGTTCGGGACCTTCGCAGGCGCGTCCTGATCAATGATGTGGTTTGTGTGTCTGCGGCATGCTCACCCCCGGCGTCCCGCGCCGGGCCAAAGTCCCACGCTCCGTCGCTGCTGAAAAGCGAGCGATCCGGGCGGGGAGTGAAGTGAATCATGTGCATCAACCTTGAGGCCGGGCGGCGTCACCCTCCGGCGCCTGTTTCCAGACTCCTCCAAGGCTTAGCCAGCCTGGCGGAATTGGAACTTTCGCTGCTAGCATCGCCCGCGGGATCGGGCAAGCCGCTCGACTGAGATAGTCATGCACTGCGATTCGTAAAGGATCGATTAACCTTCATCATTCACCATGATTTGCACGGGAGTCACCGATTAGGTTATAGGGCGCGGGATCAACGCTGGGGCAGCTATGATAAGCGGGCGAAAAAGCACCGGTTTTGGTTTGAAGGGGCGTGTTCTTCATGTGATCGGCGCGCTGGCGGCCATGCTGTTCGCTTATGCGCCGTCCCATGCCGCTTCGGTGCGCGGCGTCGATATTGGTGATGATGAAGTCGTCATCCGTTTCGATGGCGCGGTGGGCAAGGCCTCAGCCTTCGTCGTGGACGGGCCGAACCGGCTCGCCGTTGACATAAGCGGCGCCTCCTCCGGTTGGGGCGGGATTGCGAGTGGACCCTTCTCCTTCATACGTCACGGCCAATTCAATTCTTCCACCGCCCGCGTGGTGTTCGGGCTCGCAAAGCCCGTCGTGGTTACCGGCGGCCACTTCAGCGAGGATGGCCGGGCGCTCGTTCTGTCGATTGCCAATGCCACCGCGGGTGCGTTTCAAACGGCGGTAAAGACCGGCCGCAAGACATTTGCCTCGCCGCTCGCTTTGGAGGGATTGGGTGGATCGCCGTCACGTGGCGGGGTTACGGTGCCGATCGGTCCGCCCAAGCCGATCGGAGCCATTACGTTGCCGCAGGTGCAAGGCGGCCGGAGCGCCAATCGTCCGCTAGTGGTGATCGATGCCGGGCATGGCGGGCATGATCCCGGCGCACCGTCGGTCGTTGATGGCAAGAGCGAGAAGAATGTGACGCTCGCGATAGCGAAGGCAGTCCGCGACGAGCTGCTCGCGTCCGGGCGGGTACGCGTGGCGATGACCCGCGACGACGATCGCTTCCTCGTGCTCGGCGAGCGACGCGAGATCGCGCGCCGGCTGAAGGCGGATCTGTTCATCTCCATCCACGCCGATAGCGCGCCGAACGCCGATGCGCGCGGAGCGAGCGTCTACACGCTGTCCGAGGTCGCGTCCGACAAGGTCGCGGCCAAGCTCGCCATCAAGGAAAATCGGGCCGACATCCTCAACGGCGTCGACCTCGGCGGCGAATCGAGCGACGTATCCTCGATCTTGATCGACCTAACCCAGCGCGAGACCATGAATATCTCTTCGGCGTTCGCTGGCCTGCTCCAGCGCGAAATGGCCGATAATGTGGTGATGAAGGAAGGATATCACCGCTACGCCAATCTCGTGGTGCTCAAGGCTCCTGACGTACCGTCGGTTTTGATCGAAACGGGCTATCTTTCGAACATGAACGATGCGCGGCTGTTATTTTCCAAGGAAGGGCAGCAGCGCATCGCCGTTGCCGTCCGCCGCGCCGTCGAGGCGCATTTCGCGCGCAGGCTGGCGGAGCGCTAAAGTCGATCCAGTTCAGATTGAACCGGATCGACTTTAGCTGTTGCTCGTCTGCGTGATTTCCGAGCCGCCAGGTGATTCCGCCTGCCTCGAAATCACTGCGGCCGCAACGCGCTGGCAAAGCGCTGCGAAGCTGCTAGGACCGGCGCGTCATGGATCTCGCGCGTGTAAAGTCCGAATTCGCCATCTGGTGGGGCCGCCGGTGGGTGCGCTGGCTCACCTATGCGGCCGGGCTGCTCCTTCTGTTCTGGGCAGCGATCTGGCTTCTGTTCGCGCGTGATCTTCCGTCGGCTCAAAAGCTGCTTGAATATGAGCCGCCCTTGCCGAGCTATGTGCGTTCCGCCGATGGAACGCCGGTTGGAACATTTGCCCGCGAGCGCCGCGTGCAGCTCGCGTTCGACGAATATCCCAAGATCCTGATCAACGCGTTCATCTCGGCGGAGGACAAGACCTTCTTCAGCCATAGCGGCATCGACTATCCCGGCCTGGCGGGCGCCGTCATCGATTATGTGAGCAAGATGGGCAGCGGGCAGCGGGCGAGGGGCGGCTCGACGATCACGCAGCAGGTGGCGAAGAACCTGCTGATCGGCGACGAATATTCGGTCAAGCGCAAGATCAAGGAAGCCATTCTGGCGCGCCGCATCGAGCATGTGCTTTCGAAGCAGCAGATACTGGAGCTTTATCTCAACCAGATCTTTCTCGGCCGCAACGCCTATGGGGTCCAATCGGCGGCGCGCGCCTATTTCGACAAGGATGTCGATCAGCTCACGCTGCCGGAGGCGGCCTATCTCGCCATTCTTCCCAAGGCGCCGGCCAATTATGACCCGACCCGTCATGCCGCGCGCGCGTTGGCGCGGCGCAACTGGGTGCTCAAGGAGATGCGGGCCAACGGCTTCATCAACGACGCGCAATTCGCCGAAGCGACCGCGGCCCCGCTGGGCATCCATCGGCAAAGCCCGCCGCCCCACGAACAGCTCGGCGGATATTTCATCGAGGAAGTCCGCCGCGAGCTGATGCAGCGTTTTGGCGAGACCGACCAAGACGGCCCGAACAGCGTCTATGCGGGGGGGCTGTGGGTGCGCACCTCGCTCGATCCGATGATGCAGGAAGCCGCCGCCGATGCGCTTCGCAATGGGCTGGTGCGCTATGATGGGCCAAAGGGGTGGACCGGCCCCAGCGGCAAGATCGATATCAGCGAAGGCTGGCCCGCGCGCCTGGCTGCCGCCAATATCGGGACCGGCTTTTCGGATTGGGTTGCCGCCGTTGTGCTGGGCAAGTCGGGCGGCGACGCACAGATTGGTTTCGCGGACGGCTCGACCGGCATGCTGCCCGCCTCGGGCGCGGCGATGCCGCAACGGGGACTCGCAACCTCCGCATTTCAGGGCCTCCATGCGGGCGACGTGATCGTCGTGAAAAAAGCTGGGGGAAATAGCTGGACATTGCGCAGTATCCCCCGCGTCTCAGGTGGCTTCGTCGTGGAGGATCCGCACACCGGCCGCGTCTATGCGATGCAGGGCGGTTTCGATGCGCGCGGCGCGTCCTTCAACCGCGCGACGCAAGCGCTCCGCCAGCCCGGCTCCACGTTCAAGCCTTTCGTCTATGCTGCCGCGCTCGATCACGGCATGACCCCGGCTTCGATCATCGTGGATGGGCCGTTCTGCGTGTTCCAGTCGGTGCGGCTCGGCCAGAAATGCTTCCGCAACTTCACTGGCGGCTATGCCGGCCCGCAGACGATGCGCTGGGGTGTGGAGCAGTCGCGCAACCTGATGACGGTGCGCGCGGCCTCGCAGACGGGCATGATCAATGTCGTCAAGACCGCCAAGACGATGGGGATCGGCGATTATCCGGCGGTGCTCGCCATCGCCTTGGGCGCGGGTGACACGACCGTGCTGCGCCTGACCAACGCCTATTCAATGCTCGCCAATATGGGCCGCGAGCTCAAGCCGACGCTGATCGATTATGTCCAGGATCGCCATGGCAAGGTGATCTTCCGCGCCGATCCGCGCCCCTGCGAAGGCTGCAACGCGCCCGATTGGAACGGCAAGCCGATGCCGCGCCCGCCTGTGCGGGCACGACAGCTCATGGACCCGATGACCGCCTATCAGGTCGTCCATATTCTCGAGGGCGTGGTTCAGCGCGGCACCGCGGTCCGGCTGCGATCGATGAACCGTCCCTTGTTCGGCAAGACCGGCACCACCTCCGGCCCCACCAATGTGTGGTTCATGGGCGGTTCACCCGACCTCGTCGCCGGAGTCTATCTCGGCTATGATCAACCGCGCCCGCTGGGTGGCTATGCGCAGGGCGGCACAGTCGCGGTGCCGATCTGGCAGGAGTTCGCGACCAAGGCCCTGGCGGATATGCCGATCGTTCCCTTCCGCGCAGCTCCCGGCATCCGCATGGTTCGGATCGACCGCCGCTCCGGCCGCAGGGTATTCAGCGGCTGGCCCACCAGCGATCCCAAATCGCCGATCATCTGGGAAGCGTTCAAGCCAGAGAATGAGCCCAAGCGCCCAAGCCGCACCGAACAGCTCAAGATCGAGCAGGAGCTGAGCAAGCCGCGCTCCTCGGCGGATATGGATTTCTTGCAAAGGCAGGGCGGCATCTACTAACTGCCAGTCCTCATCCCGGCCGAAGCTGGGATCCCACTTCTCCCGAAGCTCGAAGGATGAGTGGGATTCCGGCTCGTGCTGGAATCGCGAAGTTTTGGAGAGTTCGATGCGCGCTGAAGCGCAAGCCCATGTCGATCAGATCAACCAGTCGGTGGCTTTGGTGCGCCGCTTTCTGGATTGGGATCGCGCGCTCCGCCGCCTCGACGAGCTCAACGCGCGGGTCGAGGATCCGAAGCTTTGGGACGATCCCGCGCAAGCCCAGGACGTGATGCGCGAACGCCGCCGTCTGGATGAGGCGATCACCGCCACCAAAGCGATCCAGAAGGAGCTTGATGAAACCGTCGAGCTGATGGAGCTTGCCGAGGCCGAAGGCGATAGCGCGCTCGTTGACGATGCGGTGGCCAGCCTTTCGGCGCTGGCCGATCGTGCCGATCACGACAAGATCACCGCTCTGCTGTCAGGCGAAGCAGACGCAAACGACACCTATCTCGAAATCAATGCAGGCGCGGGCGGCACCGAAAGCCAGGATTGGGCCGAAATGCTTCAGCGCATGTATATGCGCTGGGCTGAACGCCATGGCTATAAAGTGGAACTCATCGATTATCATGCGGGCGAACAGGCCGGCATCAAGTCAGCCACGCTGCTGATCAAGGGTGAGAATGCCTATGGCTATGCGAAGACCGAAAGCGGGGTGCACCGGCTTGTGCGCATCTCCCCTTATGACAGCTCGGCGCGGCGTCATACCAGCTTCTCGTCGGTGTGGGTCTATCCGGTTGTCGACGACAATATCCAGATCGATATCAACGAAAGCGATCTGCGGATCGATACCTATCGTTCGTCGGGCGCGGGTGGCCAGCACATCAATACCACCGATTCCGCCGTGCGGATCACCCACCTCCCCACCGGCATCGTGGTGGCCTGTCAGAACCAGCGATCGCAGCACAAGAACCGGGCCGAGGCCTACAGCCAGCTTCGCGCGCGGCTCTACGAGCATGAACTCAGAAAGCGCGAGGAGGAGGCGAATGCGATCAACGCCACCAAGACCGACATCGGCTGGGGCCACCAGATCCGCTCCTACGTTCTTCAGCCCTACCAGCTTGTGAAGGACCTGCGGACCGGCACGACCTCCACCTCGCCCGGCGACGTGCTCGATGGCGATCTCGACCGCTTCATGGCGGCCGCCCTGTCCCAGCGCGTGACCGGCGAGAAGGTCGAAGTGGAGGACGTGGATTGATTCGCAGGGGCGGGCTGGCGCTGCTGATACTCGCCATTGCCGGCTGCCATAAGGCGCCCAAGACGGATGCAGACGTTCCCAGCAAAGCCTTCCCCGCAGCAGAGCGGCCCGTAGCGCCGATTGTTTCGGCGCGTTTCTCGACCGAGGAAGCGCGCGACCGCGTGCAGGAAGCGACCCGCGTGATGCAGGATGCGGGGGTGAAGCGCGGCATGACGGTCGCCGATATCGGCGCCGGCGAAGGCTATTATACCGTCCGCCTTGCTGCTCGGGTCGGGGAAGATGGCCGCGTCGTGGCGCAGGACGTGGTCCCATCCGTGCGGGACAAGCTGGCGGATCGCGTTACCCGCGAGCAGCTCGACAATGTCAGCGTCAAGCTCGGCAAGCCGGCCGATCCGATGCTCCCGGCCAATTCGTTCGACCGGGTGTTCATGATGCACATGTATCACGAGATTCAGTCGCCCTACGAATTTCTCTGGCGGTTGCGCCCCGCGCTTCTTCCGAAGGGGCAAGTGGTCGTGGTCGATGCCGACCGCGCGATTCTTCGACACGGCACCCCGCCCGCGCTGCTGAGTTGCGAGTTCAAGGCCGTCGGTTACCGGTTGGTGGAACGCAAGCCGATGCCTGAGGTCGACGGCTATATCGCGATCTTCGAAGCAGCAGGAACGCGTCCTGCGCCCAGGGACATCGTGCCCTGCGCCGATCCTGCGGACGGGAAGGCGCCTCAATAGCTTTGACGCGGCAGCGGACGCTCGCTCTTCGCAGCTACCGGCGCTTGTGATAGGGACTGCCGACATGACCAGCACCGCCACACTCGAACGTCCACTGGATGCCGAAGCGTTGATTGCCGACATGGGCCGCCGTGCCCGTGCTGCCGCGGCAGCGCTCGCGCGCGTGCCTACTGCCGCAAAGGCGCAGGCGCTGATCGAGGCGGCCAAGGCGATCCGCGCCAGTGAAAGCTCGATTCTTGCCGCCAATGCGATCGATCTCGAACGGGGTGAAGCCAATGGCCTCGCTCCGGCCATGATCGATCGGCTCAAGCTCGATCCCAAGCGGCTGGAAGGCGTTGCCGCCGGGCTCGAGGCGGTTGCGCGATTGCCTGATCCGGTGGGTCAGATGATTGACGAGTCCACTAGGCCAAATGGCCTGGTGTTGCAGCGCGTGCGCATCCCGCTCGGCGTGGTCGGGATTATCTATGAAAGCCGCCCGAACGTGACGGCGGACGCAGGTGCGCTCTGCATGATGGCGGGAAATGCCTGCATCCTGCGGGGCGGCTCCGAAGCGATCGAGACCAGCCGCGCGCTCCATGCATGCTTGCTCGAAGGGCTGCGCTCTGCCGGGCTTCCCCAGGATGCGATTCAGCTCGTGCCGGTCACCGATCGGGCCGCCGTCGGAGCGATGCTGCGCGCGCAAGGCCTCATCGACATCATCGTGCCACGCGGCGGCAAGAGCCTGGTTGCGCGCGTGCAGGATGAGGCGCGCGTGCCCGTGCTCGCCCATCTCGACGGGCTGTGCCACAGCTATGTCGACAAGGCCGCGGATCCCGAAAAGGCAGACGCGCTGGTGGTCAACGCCAAGATGCGGCGCACCGGCATTTGCGGCGCAACCGAGACATTGCTGATCGATCGCGCCTATTCCGATCCCAAGCCGATCCTCGATGCGCTGATCGAACAAGGCTGCGAGTTGCGCGGCACCGATGAGGTCCGCGCGCTCGATCCGCGCGTGCTGCCTGCCGCTGCGGATGATTGGGATACCGAATATCTCGATGCGATTCTTTCGGTCGCCATGGTCGATGGCGTCGAAGGGGCGATGGACCATATCGCCCGTCATGGCTCGCACCATACCGACGCGATTATCACGGAGGACGAGGCTGCCGCTGATACCTTCTTGTCAGGTGTCGATTCCGCGATCGTCATGCATAATGCTTCGACTCAATTCGCCGATGGCGGCGAATTCGGCCTGGGCGCGGAAATCGGCATTTCGACCGGCCGCATGCATGCGCGCGGGCCAGTCGCGCTGGAGGGGCTCACCACTTACAAATGGATCGTCCGGGGTACGGGCCAGACGCGGCCCTAGCCGTTCGTCGCCATTCCACCGCAGCTCATCTCACGCCGGGTCGGGCGTCAACATTTGTTTACCAGCTGCCGTGCTTGATGGTCCCATGGCGATCTTCGGGTGTCCTGACGGCCGCTGGTAGCGTTGTGTTGCGTACAAAATCCAGGTCGATGCGCGACTTGGATTGGTGATCGGGCGGCGAATATCTATATTCGCTCCCGATGCCTCCCGAACGTCCTGAACTTCCGAACCGTCCCGATCCCAGCTTCGGCACATTGCGCCGCTTCCTGCCTTATCTCTGGCCGGCGGATCGGCCGGCGCTGCGGCTGCGCGTTGTCGTCGCACTTTTGCTGGTGCTGGCGTCCAAGGCGGTCGTGCTGATCATGCCCTTCGCGTACAAGGGCGTGATCGATCGGATGTCGCCCGGGCTCGAACCCGCGGTCGGGCTGGCGGTGGCGTTGGTGGTGGCTTATGCAGGCGCGCGCTTCGGGGGCGTGCTGTTCGATAATCTGCGCAATGCGATTTTCGAAAAGGTGGGGCAGGAGGCGTCGGCACGACTCTCCGTCGACGTGTTCAGCCACCTCCACGCGTTGTCGCTGCGTTTTCATCTCGAGCGCCGCACGGGTGCGATCACCAAGGTCGTCGAGCGCGGCACCAAGAGCATCGATACGATGCTCTATTTCATCCTGTTCAATATCGCGCCGACCGTCATCGAGTTGACCGCGGTCTGCATCATCTTCTTCGCGAAATTCGGGCCGGGGCTGGTCGCCGTCACCCTGGCGACGGTTGCCGTCTATGTCGTCTTCACGCGCCGCGTGACCGAATGGCGCACGAAGATGCGCCGGGCGATGGTGGAGCATGATACGAATGCGGTCGCACGTGCCGTCGATTCGCTGCTCAATTACGAAACCGTCAAATATTTCAGCGCCGAACCGCGCGAAACCGAAGGCTATGGCAAGGCCGTCCGGGCCTATGCAAATGCAGCGGTCAAGAACGAGACGTCGCTGGCGGTGCTCAACATCGGGCAGTCGCTCATCACCAATCTGATGATGGCCGGCGCGATGGGCTATACGGTGTGGGGCTGGAGCCAGCATCTGTTCACCACGGGTGACGTGGTGCTGGTGAATACCCTTCTCGCCCAGCTTTTCCGCCCGCTCGATATGCTGGGCATGGTTTATCGCGAGATCCGCCAGGGCCTGATCGACATGGAGGCGATGTTCGGGCTGATCGATACCAACGCCGAGGTGAAGGACGCCCCCGATGCCGAGCCGCTGGCGGTGCGCGGCGGCACCGTCAGGTTCGAGCATGTCAGCTTCCAATATGATCCGCAGCGCAAGATCCTGCACGGGATCGATATCGCCATCCCCGCCGGTAAGACGCTCGCCGTGGTCGGGCCGTCGGGGGCGGGCAAGTCGACGCTCGCGCGCATCCTTTACCGCTTTTACGATGTCAGCGGAGGCCGGGTGACGATCGATGGGCAGGATATCGCGCACGTCACCCAGGCTTCGCTTCGCAATGCGATCGGGATCGTTCCGCAGGATAGCGTGCTGTTCAACGACACGATTGGCTACAATATCGGCTATGGGCGTGATGGTTCGACGCAGGTTGAAATAGAGGCCGCCGCCAGGGGGGCAGCGATCCACGATTTCATCACGTCGCTGCCCGATGGCTACGACACCAAGGTCGGCGAACGCGGCCTGAAATTGTCGGGGGGCGAGAAGCAGCGGGTGGCGATTGCCCGCACGCTGCTCAAAAACCCGCCGGTGTTGATCCTCGACGAAGCCACCAGTGCGCTCGACAGCCGCACCGAGGCGGAGATCCAGGACACTTTGGAGCGCGTTGCCGAGCGACGCACCACCATCATGATCGCGCATCGGCTGTCGACGGTGATCCGGGCCGACGAGATCGTCGTGCTGGAAGGCGGGCGCGTGGTCGAGCGGGGGACGCATGAAAGCCTGCTCGCGCGCGGCGGCCTCTATGCCGAAATGTGGTCGCGCCAGCAGGCAGAGGATGAGGAAGCGCTGGCCGCGGAATAATCCGCGAGGCGGCTATCGGCCGGTCCGCGCGATGAGGCTTCTTGCCTGCTTCAGATGGGGCGCGTCGATCATCTTGCCGTCGAGCTGGAGCGCGCCAGCACCGGGATTGGCTTCGAATGCGGCAATCACCGCCTGCGCATGAGCGATCGCCTCTTCGGAAGGCGTGAACGCCCGGTTGATGACGGAGACCTGGCTCGGATGGATTGCCATCATCCCGGTGAAGCCGTCGCGCGCGGCGCGGGCGGCATAAGCGGTGAGTCCGTCAATATCCCGGAAGTTCGGATAGACTGTCTCGACGGCAGGAACGCTCGCCGCATGTGCCGCGAACAGGGTTAGCGAGCGCGCCAGTTCATAAGGCGGCGTATAGCTGCCATCGACCTCTCGTGACGTGACTGCGCCGATCGCTGCCGGGAGATCCTCAGCGCCCCAGGTGAGGCCGCAGAGACGGCCAGAAACGGTTGCATAGCTGCCGAGCTGGAAAATGGCGCGCGGTGTTTCGGTAGCGATGGGAAGAATGGGAATTCCGTCCGCGCCAAGCCGTTGCAAATGGCGATCCAGCGCCTCGATCGACTCGGCGCCCTCGGCCTTTGGCAGCACGATCGCATCAGGTTCGGCAGGCACGATCGCAGCAAGATCGTCTTCGACCAGCGCGCCATCGAGCGGATTGATGCGGACTAACAGCTTCACAGTGCGGTGGCTCGCGCCAAGGAAGGAGGCGATGGTCCGGCGCGCCGACATCTTGGTAGCCAGAGCAACGGAATCCTCAAGATCGAGGATGAGCGCGTCGGCACCGAGCCCGAGCGCCTTTTCCATCCGTTCGGGCCGGTCGCCCGGCACGAAGAGCAACGAGCGGAGATTCACGCTTCCCGCCTCTTGATCAGCGCGCTGCGAAGGCATTGGCACACAAGCTCGCTCCGTTGGTTCGTCATCTCGTGACGGAAAGTAACGATGCCCGCATTGGGCCGCGAGCGTGATTCCTTCAGTTCGACGACCTCGGTCTGAGCAGCGAGAGTGTCGCCGATGAACACCGGCTTCGGCATCACCAGCTTGTCGTAGCCCAGGTTGGCGATCAGCGTGCCGAGAGTGGTGTCTCCGACCGACAAGCCCACCATCAGGGCGAAAGTGAAGGTGCCGTTCACGAGGATCTGGCCAAACTCGCTGGCGCGCGCAGCCTCGATATCAAGGTGGAGCGGCTGCGGATTGTGCGTCATGGTGGAAAAAAGCAGATTGTCCGTCTCCGTAACCGTCCGCCTGATTTCATGTACGATGCGATCGCCGATCAACCACTCCTCAAAAAATCGTCCCGCCATCTGCTCTCCCTCCGCGTGCCCTGATGCACCTATACCGAGGCGGGGTTGCGGAAAAATCGAATGATGCGCACCGACTGCATAGACCGGCGCTATCGTCGATCGGCCGCGCTCTAGTCCTTTTGATCCAGCGAGCCTTCAACAAGCTGGCTCGCGCCTTGTCCGGTCCAGTCCATGCCGCCTGAAACGCGCCATCGCTCCTTGCCGTTCGAATCATAGAATATCGTCACGGGCAGCGTCTGGCTCTTGAGCGCGAGCGGCAGCGCATTGTCCTTGTCGAGATAGGGCTGAAGCATCTTGAACTTATATTTGGCGAAGAAAGGATCGACGTCTTTCCTGCCCGTCATGTCCTGGCTGACGACGATCACCTGGAGCCGGCCCTTTTGCGTTTGAGCGAGGGCATCGAGCGTGGGCATTTCGGCGACGCAGGGCGCGCACCAGGTGGCCCACAGATTGACCAGCAATGGCTTGCCGCGGAATTTGGTCAGGGTGGCGGGGCCGCCATCGGGGCCCACGAACGGCATGGCGGGCATATCCTCGCCTTTGTGCGACTGATCGATCTTCCCCGCCTCGACGCCGATGGGGAAATCTTGCCCCTTGTCCTTCGATTGCCTATCGCAGGCGGCAAGCGCGAGCAGTGGGAGCATCATCATCAACGACCGCACGGAAAACTCCAACAGCATGTGGGGCGGCCGCTTCGCGGAAGGGCCGGCGGCGGTGATGCGTGAGATCAATGCCTCCATCCCGTTCGACAAGCGGTTATGGCGGCAGGATATCGCGGGATCGATCGCGCATGTCCAGATGCTTGCCAAGCAGGGCATCGTTACGCCTGAGGATTCCGCTTCCATAGAGCAGGGGTTGCGGGCGATCGAGCAGGGCTATGCCGCAGAAGGCGTGCCCGAAGACCTCGATCTCGAAGATATTCACATGGCCACCGAAAGCCGGCTGGCACAGGCGATCGGCCCGGCCGCCGGACGGCTCCACACCGCCAGATCGCGGAATGATCAGGTCGCGACTGATTTCCGGCTTTGGGTGCGCGACTCGATCGATACGGTGGACGCGGGATTGAAGGCACTACAGGTCGCGCTGGTGACGCGCGCCGACGAGCATGCCGCCAGCGTGATGCCGGGCTTCACGCATTTGCAGGTCGCGCAGCCGGTCACGCTCGGCCATCATCTGATGGCCTATTATGAGATGATCCGGCGCGATCGTTGTCGCTTCGCCGATGCGCGCAAGCGGCTCAACGAGTCGCCGCTGGGATCGGCGGCACTGGCAGGGACCGGCTTTCCGATCGATCGGCATGCGACGGCGGCCGCGCTGGGTTTCGATAAGCCCACCGACAATAGTCTCGACGCCGTTTCCGATCGCGACTTCGCGCTCGATTATCTGATGGCGGCGGCGCAGTGCAGCCTGCATCTTTCGCGTCTGGCCGAGGAGTTTATCATCTGGGCCTCGCAGCCTTATGGCTTCGTGGCGCTGCCGGACAGCTTCTCGACTGGCTCCTCGATCATGCCGCAGAAGCGCAATCCCGACGCAGCCGAACTCGTACGCGGCCATTGCGGACGGATCATCGGCGCGATGACCAGCCTCGCCATCACGATGAAGGGCCTGCCGCTCGCTTATTCGAAGGACATGCAGGACGATAAGCCGCCCGTATTCGAAGCGCACGATCTGCTCGCGCTTTCGATCGCGGCGATGACCGGCATGATCGAAAGCGTCACGTTCGGGGTGGCGCGGATGCGCGCCGCGGCGGAACAGGGCTTTTCTACCGCGACTGACCTGGCCGATTGGCTGGTGCGCGTCGCCAATATTCCCTTCCGGGAAGCGCACCATATCACCGGCCGGGTCGTGCGACTGGCGGAGCGGAGCGGGACTGCGCTCGATCAACTCCCCCTGGAGAAATTGCGCGAGATCGACGAGCGGATCGATGCGCGCGTGTTCGGCGCGCTCTCGGTCGACAGCTCGGTTGCCAGCCGGACGAGCCATGGCGGCACCGCGCCCGAGCAGGTTCGGCTGCGGATCGCCGACGCCCGATCCGCATTGGGAATATCGTCATGAAGAGGCTGGCGCTGACCGTTACGCTGCTGGCGCTCGCTGCTTGCGGGAAGAAAGAAGATCTTCGGCCAGCGGCCGGCTATGGCTTGCCGCAAAAGCCTGCATCGGCGCCTGCAGCGCCGACCACTGCTCAATTGCTGACGCCCAGCCCGGAAGCGCGGCCCGAGCGCAATGCCGAACAGATCCGTCATTCGCAGGTGCGCAAGGATGATCCCTTCGATCTGCCGCCGAAGTAGAAACAATGGACCATTTTGAAATCAGGAATGGCGTGATGCACGCCGAAGATGTCCCGCTCGCCACGATCGCGGAGCAGGCGGGCACGCCCGTCTATGTCTATTCCACTGCCACGATCGAGCGTCACGCGCGTGTATTCAGCGAAGCTGTCGCGCCGCTGGGCGAGGTGCTGGTGGCCTTTGCCGTAAAGGCTAACCCCAACGCCGCGGTGCTGGCGACGCTGGCGCGGATGGGGCTCGGCGCGGACGTCGTCTCGGGGGGCGAACTCGCCCGGGCGCTCGCGGCGGGCGTGCCGGCCAGGCACATTGTCTTCTCCGGTGTCGGCAAGACCGCGCAGGAAATGATTCGGGCGCTCGATGCCGGGATCGGCCAATTCAACGTCGAATCGGAGCCCGAAGCCGAATTGCTGTCACAGGTGGCGCGGCAACGCGGCCAGATGGCGCGGATCGCGTTCCGCATCAACCCGGATGTCGACGCGGGCACCCATGCCAAGATTTCGACCGGGAAATCCGAGAACAAGTTCGGCATCCCTTATGATCGCGCCGCCGCCGCTTATGCCATGGCGCGCCAGCTTCCGGGGTTGCAGGCGAACGGCGTGGCTGTCCATATCGGCAGCCAGCTCACCGATCTGAAGCCGCTGGAGGCAGCGTTCGAGCGGATCGGGGCGCTGATCGGCGATCTGCGCGCGCAAGGTCATGACATCAAAGTGGCTGACCTTGGCGGTGGCCTGGGCATACCCTATGATCGCACGCTGCCCGATCCGCCGACGCCTGCTCTCTATGGCGAAATGGCGGCGCGGGTGACGAAGCATTGGGGCACGCGCTTCATCTTCGAGCCGGGCCGGCTGATCGTCGGCAATGCAGGCGTGCTGCTCAGCCGCGTGATTCGGATCAAGCAAGGGGTCAGTCAGCCGTTCGTGATCGTCGATGCCGCGATGAACGACCTGATGCGGCCGAGCCTTTACGATGCGTGGCACGATATCCGCGCGATCGCGCCCAACGGCAAGCGGCTGACGGCGAACGTGGTCGGGCCGGTGTGCGAAAGCGGCGATACCTTCGCGACGGGACGGGACATGGACCAGGTGAAGGAAGGCGATCTCGTCGCTTTCATGACCGCGGGCGCCTATGGCGCGACCATGGCGTCAACTTATAACAGCCGTCCGCTTACCGCCGAAGTGCTGGTGTCGGGCAACCGCTGGTCGATCGTGCGCGAACGCACGCCGATCGAAGCACTTGTCGCGGCGGACAAGCTGCCGGACTGGCTCTGATCAAAACGCAGGAACAGCTTCGAAAGCGGAGCCCGGATGGCGCTTGGCAAGCGCACGCGGGCGGGCGAGAAGGGCGCAATGCATAGCCTGCCGATCCTTCTCAAGCTGGCCGGGCGGCCGGTGATCCTTGCCGGCGAAGGGCCGGCGGCCGATGCCAAGCGCCGGTTGATCGAGCGTTGCGGTGGAATCGTCGTCGCGGCCGATGCCGATGCTCGCATCGCCATCGTCGCGATCGAGGATCGTGCCATGGCCGAGGCGGCGGCAACGCAGCTCAAGGCGCGCGGGATATGGGTCAACGCGGTTGATCGTCCCGATCTGTGCGATTTTACCATGCCCGCGATCGTCGATCGCGATCCCGTGCTCATCGCAATCGGCACTGGCGGAGCATCGGCGGGATTGGCCAAGGCGCTGCGGATTGCGCTCGAAGCCCTGCTGCCTGTCAATCTCGGCGCGCTGGCCCAAAAATTGGCCGGGGCACGCGATCGGATCCGAAGACGGTGGCCGGATGCCGACGACCGGCGACGGGCGATCGATGCAGCCCTTTCACCGGCCGGTCCGCTGGATCCGCTTGCGGACCATTCCGCTGAAAATGTAGAACGCTGGCTCGAGGAAACCGGCAGCGTTGGCCAAGCAAGATTGGAAATTGTTGAGCTGCGATCGGCCGATCCCGACGATCTTACCCTTCGTCAGGCGCGTTGGCTCGGCCGGGCTGATCGCATCGTTCATGAGCTTGCCGTCCCCTCGTCCATTCTCGATCGCGCGCGCGCCGATGCCGTGCGCGAGGTAAGCGGCGTCCCGCCTGCGCTGCCGATCTCCGGTCTCACCCTTTGGCTGCGATGGATGGGCTGATGAAGCAGTGGCAGTTGGTCCGCCGCGAAGATGGCGGCGTTTCAGAAGCGAATGCCGGAGTCGAGGGTGCGTTCAGCTGGTGCCATCTCGACGGCCGTGATCCCGAGGCGATTGCCTGGCTGGAAAAGCAAAGCGGCATTCCGGACGCCGCGGTTCGCGCATTGGCGGCGGCCGAAACGCGTCCGCGCGTGGAGATCTTCGACGGCGGCGCGCTCATCAATCTGCGCGGGTTGGGAACCACGCCGGAAGATGATCCGGATGCCCTCGTCTCCATTCGCTTGTGGGCGGAGGCCGGCCGCGTGGTTTCGGTGAGCTTTCGAACGCTGCTGGGGATCGAGGCAGTCCGCGAGGAGATGAGCGAAGGGCGGCTGGCCGATCCCGGCGATCTGATCACCTCGCTCGCGTCGAACATTACCGGACGGCTCGATCCGCATATCGCCGATCTTGGTGATATCATCGATGAATGCGAAACCCACCTCAACCCCAACCAGGCCTTTGCCATGCGGCGCCGGATCGGGAGTGTGCGATCGGATGCGATTGGTTATCGCCGGTTCGTGGCGCCGCAGCGGCAGGCGCTGGAGCGGCTTGCGGGATTAACCTGCGGCTGGCTCAACGACG
>Ga0207671_10000345_pt1 | contig 68112 bp, 62 predicted proteins | sample KBSC24metaG_FD_184352 | JGI IMG/M metagenome (GOLD analysis project Ga0207671, IMG submission 184352) | Corn rhizosphere microbial communities from Kellogg Biological Station, Michigan, USA - KBS C2-4 metaG (SPAdes) (version 2) | ecosystem: Host-associated > Plants > Roots > Rhizosphere > Soil... | reverse complement strand
TTTCGTTCTCGTCGTCGTCGTGGCCAGCATGTCCGACTATGAAGTCCTGACGCGCCGCCTTTTCTACGACAATCCGAATGTGACGAAGTTCAAATCGCTCGTCACCATGGACCGGGTGAAGATCGGTCTTTCGCTACCCTTGGCACGAGACTAGAGCAATTCCAGGAAAAGTGCGTAGCGGTTTTCCGTCCGGAATTGCGTAAAAACAATAGCATAGAGCGGTCAGGCGATTCCGTGAAACGCGTAACCGCTCTAGCCGGCGGCTCATCCCGGCCGCTTCGGCCAGTTGGTAACACCGCCGGTCCAGTCCTCGAAAGCCTTGGAGAGCCGCAGGACCAGCATGTCGTCGAAGCGCGGGCCAACGATCTGCAGGCCGATCGGCATGCCGGAGCGGGAGAAGCCGCAATTGATCGAGGAGGCCGGCTGCTCCGACATGTTCCAGGGAACGGTGAAGGCGATATGCTCGAACGGCAGGGCCGGGTCGTTGGTCGGCGAGGCCCATTCCGCCGGATAGGAAACGATCGGATTGGTCGGCGAAAGCACGGCGTCTACCTCGGTGAAAAGCTTGCCGCAGCTCTTGCGCATCTCGATCGTCTGGTTGAAGCCGCGCACTGCCTCGACGCCGCTGACATCGGCGCCGCCCTTGGCCCATATATGGATATAGGGCAGGATCATGTTGCGGCGTTCCTCGCTGAGACCCATGATGTCGCCCCAGAAGCGCGCCCGCCAGAAGACGTCGAGCCCATCCAGCATCTGCCGTGTCAGCACCGGCGCAACGTCGATGATGATGGCACCGGCTTCCTCGAAGCGTCTGGCGGCTGATATAACGGCATCGCGCACCTCGTCATCGACAGGCAGCCCGCAGCCGGCATCCAGCATCAGCCCGATCTTCATTCCCCTGACGTCGATGTCGAGGTCCAGCCAGTCGATCTCGCTCGGCGGCAGGCTGGTGCCGTCGCGCCAGTCCGGCCGCGACAGCGTCGCCATGGAGAAGGCCGCATCCTCGACGGTTCGGGTCATCGGCCCGGCGCAGCGCCCGACATAATAGGGATCGACGGGAATGCGGCCATGGCTCGGCTTGAAGCCGAAGATGCCGGTCCAGCCGGCCGGCAGGCGCACGGAACCGCCGATATCCGTACCGATATGCAGCGGTCCGTAGCCAGCGGCCGCGGCTGCCGAAGCTCCGGCGCTGGAGCCGCCGGGATTTTGTGAGGGATCCCATGGATTGCGGCTGAGTTTGTGGAAGCTCGAAAGGCCGGAGGAAAGCATGCCATAGTCGGGGCAGGTGGTCTTGGCAAAGATCACCGCGCCGTCCTCGCGCATGCGGGCGGCGATCGGCGCGTCCTCGGCTGCCGGAACGAGCTCGACGGCGGCCGTGCCGAGCGGCACCGGCTGGCCCTTGGTGGCGATCAGTTCCTTCAAGGTCACCGGGATGCCGTCCAGCGGCCCAAGCGGCGCGCCCTTTGCCCAGCGTGCGCTGGAGGCGGCTGCCTGCCTGCGCGCATCCTCGGGATCATAGGCATAGAGAGCCGATATCGTCGGCTCCCACGCATCGATATGCTGTTCGAGCGCCAGCCAGTATTCGCTGGGCGACAGGCTCTTGTCGGCAAATTTGCGCTTGAGGTCTCGGATGGAAAGATCGGTCGGTTCGGTCATGGTCTATTCTCTTCGTGTCTGAAATCAGCGTGCCGCCTCGCGGGGGTCGAGAAGGTCGCGCAGGCCGTCGCCGAGCAGGTTGAAGCCGAGGACGGAGAGTGCGATGGCAAGGCCTGGCAGGAGGGCGAGCCACGGCGCGGCATGGAAATAGGTCTGGGCATCGGCGAGCATCCTGCCCCAGGTCGGCTCCGGTGGCGGGACGCTTAAGCCCAGGAAGGCAAGCCCGGCTTCGGTCAGGATCGCGAGGCCAAGCTGGATCGTCGCCTGCACGATGATGCCGCTCATGATATTCGGCAGTACGTGACGCACGGTGATCGAAAGCTGCGTATTGCCGATCGCGCGCGCCGCCAGCACATAGTCGCGGCTCCAGGCCTGCAGAGCAGAGCCAAGCGCCACGCGGGCAAACACCGGCACCATGAAGACGGCAATGGCCAGAATTGCGGTTGTCCGCCCCGTTCCCAGAAAGGCGCCGAGGATCATGGCCGAGAGGATGGGCGGCAGCGCGAAGATCACGTCGCAGGCCCGCATGATCAGCGCCTCGAAAATACCGCGCCGCGCAGCCGCCGTGATGCCGATGATCGTCCCGAGCGTGCCGCCGATCGCGACCGCCGAGACCGAGATCGACAGCGAATTCCAGCAGCCGGCCATCAGCATGGACAATAGGTCGTGGCCGAGCTGATCCGTGCCGAGAAGCCCAAAGCCGAAAGGCGGCTGCAGCTTGTGGGTGATCTGCATCTTCGCCGGCGGCACCGGCGTCCAGAACAGCGAGAGAATGGCGATGCCGACAAGCGCAAGGATGATGATCGCCCCGAGGATCAGGTTGGCGCGGCGCAGCCCGCGAAAGCGGGAACGGTGGTGGCGGGCGACGGTCGCGCTGTCGGTGACGCTCATCGTGCACCTCCAGCCCGAAGCCGGGGATCGATGACGAGATAAGAGAGATCCACCAGGAAGTTCACGACGATGACGAGGCCGGCAAAGAACAGCACGACATCCTGAAGCACGATGATGTCACGCTGGCTAAGCGCCTGATAGGCGAGCCGGCCGAGGCCGGGCAGGGTGAAGACATTTTCGATCAGCACGGCTCCGGCGACGAGAAAGGTGAATTGCAGGCCGAGAATGGTGAGCACCGGCACCAGCGCATTCGGCACGACATGTCCCCAGAGCACGCGGCTGCGCGACAGGCCCTTGGCAAGCGCCGTGCGGGCGAAATCCTCATGCAGTGTGTCGAGCACGGCCGAACGGGTGACCCGGGTCAGCACCGCCGCCTGCGGCAGGGCAAGGGCGACAGCCGGCAGCACCAGCGATTTCATCGCTGGCCAGAGCCCATTGCCCCAGCCGGGAAAGCCGCCGGCCGGCATCCAGCCGAGCGAGGTGGCAAACAGCAGCACCAGCAGCAGCCCCACCCAGAAACCCGGCACGGCAATGCCCATCTGCGAAAACAGCGCGGCGAGGATGTCGAAGAAGCCGCCGCGCCTGGCGGCAGCCGCAACGCCGAGGGGAACGGCGATGAGGACCGAAAGCACGACGGCAAGGGCGGCAAGCGGCAGCGTGACGGCCAGCCGTTCGGCAATCAGGCCGGCGACCGGCACGCCGTAGGTATAGGATTTGCCGAGATCACCCGTCAGCGCGCCGGCTAGCCATTGGCCGTAGCGGACGATCAGCGGCTGGTCGAGGCCCATATCGTGCCTCAGCGCTGCAAGTGTCTCCGGTGTCGCGGATGTGCCGAGCGTGATCGCAGCGGGATCGCCCGGCAGCAGCGCCATGACCGCGAAGACCAGCAGCGAAACGGCGATCAGCGTCAGCAGGAGCCCGAAAATCCTACGGATGAGGAGTGCGATCATAGCATGTCCATGGCCGATCATGCCCGGCATCGAAATGGTTGGCGGCGGGCGAAACGATTCGCCCGTCCGCGCCTGCAGGCGAAAGAGGTCAGTCTTCCCAGGAAACGTTGGTAAGGACGTTCGAGGGAATAGGCTCGCTTTCCCAGAGGCCCTTCAGCTTCTTGTCCCAGACGCCGAGCTTCGGCATGACGAAGAGGAAGAGTGCGGGCACATCCTCGGCGAGAATGGTCTGCGCCTCCCCGTAAAGCTTGTTCTGCTCGACCGGGTCGGCAGTGAGCTGGATCTTCTTCATCAGCTCGTTGAAATCAGGGTTCTTGTAGTTGAAGTAATAAGGGTCGCGCGAATAGATATCGATATCAAGCGGCTCGGCATGGGCGACGATGGTCATATCGTAGTTGCGGCCGCTGAAGACGTCCTGCACCCACTTGGCCGGAAACTCGGTGGGCTCGATGTTCATCGTCACGCCGATATCGGCGAACATGGCCTGCATCACCTGGGCGCTGCGCGGCGCATAGGCCATCTGCGGTGTCTTGATGGTGAAGCTGAAGCCGTTTGGATAGCCGGCTTCAGCGAGCAGCGCCTTGGCCTTCGCCGTATCGTAGGGAAGCGTGCCCGTCAGATCCTTGTAGCCGGGATCGTTCGGCGTGTAGTGGCTGCCGATCGCCGTGCCGAAACCGGACCAGGCGCCCTCGATGATCGTCTTGCGGTCGAGCGCCATCATCAGCGCCTGGCGCACGCGCTTGTCGTCGAAGGGCTTGCGCGTATTGTTCATACCGGCCACGACCTTCAGCTCGGTATTGCCGATCTTGGTCATCAGCCTGGGGTCGCCGTCGAAGGAGCTCATCAGCTCGGGCGCGGCGAATTCCGGAAAGGCGTCGAGATCGCCGGCTTTCAGGGCCGCAGCTTCGGCCTGCGGGTCGGAAATGAAGCGGAAGGTGACCTTCTCGAGCTTCACGTCGACGGATTTGTTCCAGTAATCGGGGTTCTTGGCGAGTTCGACATGGTCACCCTTCGCCCAAGAGGAAAACTTGAACGGGCCGGTGCCGACGGGCGTCGTCTTGTCGTTGGCGGAGGATTTCGGTCCGACCATGACCGCAGAGGGCCAGCCGAGCCAGTAGAGCAGGCTGCCGGTCGGCGAGGAAAGATGCAGGACCAGCGTTTGCGGATCCGGCGTATCGATCGAGGCGATGGTCGCGAAGAAGCGCTTCTGCGGATTGACGGAATCCTTGCCGCGGGCGCGATCGAGCGCGAATTTCGCCGCTGCCGAATCGAAGGCCTCGCCATCATGGAATTTGACGCCGCTCTGCAGCTTGAACGTATAGGTCAGGCCATCGGCAGATATTTCCCAGCTCTTTGCGAGCTGCGGCACGATCTTGCCGCTTTCGTCGATGGCAACGAGCCCCTCGAAGATATTCTGCCAGGTGACCTGACCGATCGCGACGGGTGCTGCGATCGTCGGATCGAGCCCGGTCGGCTCGACGCTCATGCCGAGATTGAGCGTCGTCTTGGCAGCTTCCGCTGGCGTTAGACCAAGCATCAAAAGACCGGCGGAAAGCGCCGCACCGCAGGCGAGGCGGCGCGCAAAATCGCCGAGGCTCGGGCGTAAAAACGTGGTCATTTCAGTTCCCTTGCTTTTGTCCGCAAGTCCGGCTTCCCTTCCGGCATACGGTCTTTTCAAGATAGTGTCATCTCGCGGGCGTACACTCAATTCTGAAAATGTGTGCTCAGTGTAGCCGATATCGCTACACTGAATTCCGTCATCTACAGTATTTCGATCAATCCTGCCTCTCCTTGGCGGTCAGTTGCTGGCGCATGAAGCGCTCGATGAAATCAAGCAGCTTGCCGGCGGCAAAGGAAAGCTGGCGGTCGGGAGCGACGCACAGGTCGATCGGTGTCCTCACTCCCTTACCATCAGCGACCGGCAAGGCGATAAGCTGGCCTGCCGCGATCTCCCGCTGCACCGTCAGCGCCGGCAGCATGGTGATCGCAGCGCCACGCAGCACCAGCTCCTTCTGCATTTCCAGCGATCCAGTCTCGAATACCGGATCGAGCGTCAGCCCCTCACGCTCGAACAGGGCGTCGAAGGCTTGCCTCGCACCGAAGGAGCGGTCGGGCACGGCAAGCGCTTGCGCGGCGATTTCGGCCACAGTGATCTCCTTGCTACCCGCGAGCGGATGCGAGGCCGCGAGGATCACGTCGTAAATCAGCTCGGAGCGCAGGCGCACTTTGGTTCCCGAAAGCGGCGGCGCAAACAGCGTCACCGCCATATCGGCCTCGGCACTGTTGACGGCTTCGATTGCGCCGCGAGCGCTGGTGATGGTCACCTCGAAGCGAAGCCCCGGATAGCGCAGGCTGAATTCGGCAAGCGCGGGAGCGAGGATATTGGCGACCGCAGCACCATTGGCATAGATGCTGACGCCGCCGCGCTGGAGGCCCTTCAGGTCTTCGATCAACTGATGCACATGCTCGAGTTCGCGCAGCGTCCGGCCGGCGCGCGCGGCCAGCAATTCGCCGGCGGCCGTCAGCTTGACGCCACGGGCGCTACGTTCCACCAGCTGCGTGCCGAAGTGATATTCGAGATTCTCGATCTGCCGGCTGATGGCCGTCGGCGCCACATTCAGGTTTTCGGCCGCCTGGCGCATCGAACTGGTGCGCACCAGCTCGTCGAAATAGATCAGCGCCCGGATCTGCATGCGCGAAACCTCCGGCTAGGCGACAGGCTTGGCGAAGCGATCCCGCCACGCGGGCTGCGTGCCGTCGATCGGCAGCGCCGTCGCCTCGTAAACGCCGCGGGCGATCGCGCGAGCCATGACGATGGCGGCGAGGTGGCAGAGTTCCATGAAGCTCGGCATGTCGTCGCGATCATGCTTGCCGGTGGAGGCCGCAAATATTGTATCACCGTCCAGCGGCAGATGCGTCGGCAACAGGGCGCGGGCAAAGCCGTCATGGCCTAAGATCGACAGGCGATGTGCCTCCGCCTTGGTCAGCCGTGCATCGGTAACGATGGCGCCGATCGTCGTGGCGGTGACATTGGTGCCCTTCAGCCGCAAGCGTGTATCAATGGTTTTCGGCATGCCGAGCCCGCCGAATTCGCCATTCTCCTCGAAAGGAGCGGCCCAGAAATGTGGGCCGTCGCCGATGGTGGCGGAGCCAAGCGCGTTGACGGCGACGATGGCGGCGATCCGGTATCCCTTGCTGCTGACGGCGCTGGCCGAACCGAGCCCGCCCTTGACCGTAGCCGTCGTGGCACCTGTGCCGGCGCCGACGCTGCCGAGTGCAAACGGCCCTTTGCCCGCAGCTTTGAAGGCGGCATAGCCCATATCGCGATAGGGCGAATGCAGGCCCCAGTCCTTGTTGCCGCCATTGATGAGATCGAAAAGGATCGCCTGCGGCGCAAGTGGCACCCGCGCGTCGCCGACCTGCAGGCCACGGCCGATTTCGCGAAGACCCGCCTGAACACCGCCGGCCGCATCGAGCCCGAAGGCGGAACCGCCTGAAAGAACGAGGCCATCCACCACCCCGACGGTCATGGCCGGATCCAGCAGCGCGGTATCGCGTCCGCCCGGCGCGCCGCCGAGCACTGTGCAGGAGGCCACGGCCGGTTCGTCGAAGATGATGGCGGTGACGCCGGAGCCGAGCGCAAGATCGGTGGAATGACCGACGGCGACGCCTTCGATATCGGTCAGGAGATTGAGAAGAGCAGCCAATGAAAAATCCTTCGCCTTTTGCAGCGCGAGGCTGTCATGGCGATAGGACCGTAAAGAGGATGAAAAGACAAGATGGGTTTGTTGGAGCGTCGGGGCCGACCCTCGTGGTTCCAGGGCCCTTCGGGCCACCTCACCATGAGGGCGGAGTGGCCTCGCGTGGAATGCAATAAAACCTGATTTCGAAGGCGAAAGCAGGACAGGTCCGGTTGATTCTATCGGAAAGATCAGCCCTCACCCTGAGGTGAGAGCGTAGCGACCCTCGAAGGGCGAGGGCGGGTGATTGGAATGTAAAAGTGGCGGCAAGGCCGATCCATCAAACGTGGATCGGCTTTGCCTGTTGGCGGGAAAGGAGATCGCGGATCGCGAGCTTCACTTCGTCTGCATTTCTGAAATGCTGCTCGTCCAGATCATGGACGTGATATTTCACAGCAATGAACTTGAGCCGATCCTGATCGGGAACGACGATGCCGACCGGAACGCCGGCGTATTCGATAACTTGCTTCTTCATAAATATACTCCCTCCGCACCGCTATCGGCGCAGACATGGCGAATTGACTGTTTGAATCCGGTAAGGGGACGAACGTCACATTCGACAGCGCGGGCTGGAGAGCGCGCCCGAGCGGTCATGGCCAAGCACGGACCGCCCAAGGATCGAAGCGATGGCTTTAACTTTCAGCATGTCACGTCCCTAGTTGGTGTTGTACTTGTTAAGGCTCCGATTCCAGAGCCGGTGATCCGATGTGCTATTGTCTACAATCTTAGTAGATAATAACAAATACATCTCCAGAAACATATTCCGAAAGATGTCAAAATGTCGACGATCGGGGAAATATAATTCCGTACCTGGCTAATTGCGGGGTAGGTTGTGTCAACCTCCGCGCAACTTTCCGTAGTGGAACGGTATTGCCGATCACCGACAGACAAGTAGGAATGAACGACAGATTCGGCAATGCCCCGGCGGCATTAAAATTCACCCGCCGCTAAATTACCCTAATGGTTAATGGCGCTGTTGGACGGATCAAAATCCGTCTCCAAGTACCTTTTCCAGCGCCTTCACGAAGAAATCGGCACTCTCGGCGGAAAGGCAGAGCGGCGGCTTGATCTTCAACACGTTCAGGTGATCCCCGGTCGGCTGCATGACGACCCCGAGATCGAGCAGGCGCTCGCAGATCGCGGCCGTCTCCTCGGTGGCGGGCGTCAGCGCTTCACGGTCGCGGACGAACTCCACGCCGAGGTAGAGGCCCATCCCGTGCACCGCGCCGATCAGGGGAAAGCGCTCCATGAGCGCGATTAGCCCCGCCTTCAGGCGCACGCCCACGAGCTGGGCGTTTTCCTGCAGGTTTTCGTCCCTCAGAATGTCGAGAACCGTAAGCCCGACGATGGAGCTTACCGGGCTGCCGCCGGCAGACGAGAAGAAATAGCCTTCCTTTTTGAGCGATTCGGCAATCTCGCGGCGCGTGATGACAGCGCCGAGCGGATGGCCGTTGCCCATGCCCTTGGCGATGGTGATGATATCGGGCACGACGCCCTGGCTCTCGAAGCCCCAGAAGTGCTCGCCGAGCCGGCCATAGCCCACTTGCACCTCATCGGCGATGCAGAGGCCGCCGCGTTGCCGCACGGCATCATAGACGCCGGCAAGATAGCCATGGGGCAGGGTGATGCCGCCGGCATTGCCGTAGACCGCCTCCGCGATGAAGCCCGCAAGGCCGTCGCCCTTTTGGTCGATGGCCTGCAATTTTGCGGCGACGTCGTCGAGATAATCGGGGCCCGAGTCAGGGCCCCGGAATGGGCCGCGATAGGTATTGGGGGAAATGACGGGATGGACCCAGTCGGGCCGCGTCGTCAGCGCCTGCGGATTGTCGGCAATCGAGGTGGAGACGGCGTCGCTCGCGACTGTCCAGCCATGATAGGCCTCCAGCAGGCAAAGCATGTTTCTCTTGCCGGTATGCGCCCAGGCGAGGCGAATGGCCAAATCGTTGGCTTCGGAGCCGCTGTTGACGAGGAAGACGCTGTCGAGCCCCTCCGGCGCCAGCGTCGCCAGCCGCTCGGAAAATTCCGCGACGGCGGCATAATGGAAGCGGGAGTTGGTGTTGAGCCGGGACCATTGCTGCGCGATGGCCGCCGTCAGTCGCGGATGGGCGTGGCCGAGCGTGGTGACGTTGTTGACCATGTCGAGATAGCAGCGGCCCTGCATGTCGAACAGGAATTCGCGCCAGCCGCGTTCGATCTGCGGCGGGATCTCGTAATAATGTTTCTGCGGCTCGGCGAAATGCGCATTGCGCAAGGAAAGCAGTGAGGAGGAATCCGGCCGTGGCGCTTCGCAGGCGGCATTGAGCAGAGCGGCGGGCGAGGGGCAGACGGCAGACCATCCATCAGCCTGATCCGCTGCAGCATAGAGCGGCGGCTCCAGTGTCGGCACACGGCAGAACTGCACGCGCAATCCGCCGATCGCCGATCCCTCGCTGCCGATCGTGCCCAGGGTCGCGCCCCGTTCGATGGCCGCGCCGTCTTCGAGTGCGGTGTCGACACCATCGAGATGCAGGCTGATCTCTTCGCCGACAAGGACAAGATGTTGCCCTTGACGCTGTAGAAGCCCGGGGAAGGGCGCCGCAACCGTCGCGCCGGCCGGCAGGCAGATGTCACTGTGCAGAGCGAAATTCCGTGGCGGCGCCATGCTGAGCGGAGCCGCGAGTGACAGGCGGAATTCGCCGTAGCGCGTTGCCGCCGCGCCGGAGGCAATCGCCGCCTGCGCAAGCAGCCGCCAGTCCATGTCAGGCTTTTGCCAGTTGCCATCGATAAAATCCGGCCCGGTGACGGAAAGATCGACAGCGACGATCTCTCGCGGATCGATATCCGGCAGCAGCGCCGACCAGCCTTCGGTCGCGATCGGGGTGACATCGAAGCCGATCGTTCGCAGGATCGCGGCCTCCATCACATCCGGTTGCGCACCGGTCGCGACATCGAAAATCTCGCGTTCGAAATCGAGATTGCCGCGCACATAGTCGTTGTCGGGATCGATGGCGAGCTGCTGTTCGGTGCTTGCGGCCAGGATGACGGCGCGCGCGACGATCAGGGGCCATAGGGCCTTGGCCTCGGCCTCTTCCAGCGGATAGATCGCATGATAGGCCCTGACGGCCGGAAGGATTTGGAAGGGATTACCATCAGCGTGATGCAGCAGCGAGGCGCAGGTGACGGCGAGATCGCCGACCAGCCAGCCCTGGATGATATCGCCGAAATCGATCACGCCGTCCGGGACGAGCTGACCATGCGCATCAGGGTGGCTGACGACATTGTCGTCGGTGACATCGTGATGGACGGGCTGGACGCGCAGCGCGCTCGCGAGCGGCTGGATGCGCTTGACCGCCGCCACCATTGCCTTGGCGATGCGGTCGCGTGCCTCATGGTCCGTTATGGCCGACAGGAGCTGCACGGCGACCGGCCCGGCCCGGCGCAGGTCCCATTGCAGGTTCCGGTGAAGGCCGGGATGCTCGAAATCGGCGAGGTCGCGTGCGAGCCGGGCCGAAAGTGCTCCGAGACCGGCGGCGGCCGCCGGTGAGAGATGTTTGCGCCGCGTCAATGTCTGCCCGGGGAGAAAACCGAGCAGCCGGACGAGATAGTCCTGTTCGCGGATGGTGATGGTGAGAATGTCGCGGCCGTTGAGTGATGGCACGACATCGGGTATGCGAGGCGCATCGGGCTTGCCGTGCAGGTGGCGGATGGCGGCGTTCTGCGCTTCGAGCTCGACCAGCTCGTATTCGGCCCGGCATATCTTCAGCACATAGGCGTTGTCGCCGGCATCGATGCGATAGTTGCGGTCCTGCTGGCTGCCGAGTTCGCTCAATGCTCCGCTGAGGCCGTAATGCGTCTGCAGGATCTCGGCTGCGTCTTCCGGCGTGATATCCGGTCTTTGCAGTTGCATACGGTTCACGAGCGCGGCGTCAGCCATGGCATCCCCCCGGACGGTTCATTTGCGTCGACACTAAACCATTCCATCCTAAAGAAAATCACCGAAAACAGATAGGGTGATCGAACATAAGTCGGAAGATAGGCTTCGCGCGGCTTCCGCCCAGATGTCGACCTCAGTCGAATAGCTGCAACCGGCCCGCGTCTCGCCGGACGATTTCCATCGCCTCGCTAAGGGTTTTCGCCTTTGGCACGACATCAATCGCACTTCGGATTGCGGGCGTCACAGCTCGCGAGAAGGTGAATTGACAAGCCTTCAAATCAGCCAGGTTCCGGACGATCAACCCATTTGCGCCGAAATCCCATGACCACCGGAGAACCAGCATATGCCGAACACTACCGAGGCCTCGTCCGATACGCCAACACTCCGATACCGACCGTCGCAGCGAATCCTGCACTGGACTATGGCCATTGTGATCATCTCAGCTCTCGGCCTTGGTCTTTATTGCTCGTATCTCGTGCCGGGCTCGGCGCTTCGCCGCGGCCTTCTCGATGTGCATAAATCGCTCGGCATGACGGCGCTGGCGTTGATTGCAATCCGCCTGCCGCTCAGGTTTTCTTTCGGCGAGCCCGCATATCGGCAGCCGCTCGACGCCCTCAACCACTATGCGGCGCGGGGCGTGCATATCCTGCTTTATGCGCTGATGATCCTCATGCCGCTCGCAGGCTACACGACCTCCGCGGCCGGCGGTTACGACCTGCCGTGGTTCGGGCTTTTCCAGTGGCCTAATCTCCTGCCGCTCGACAAGCCGCTGGAGAGAATGGCCGCCGAAATCCATGAATACGGCGCCTATTGCCTATATGCGATCGTCAGCCTGCATGTCGTGGCAGCCCTCTGGCACCACCTCTTCCGAAAGGATGAGGTGCTGCGGCGGATGCTGTAATCGGGAAAGGCCGTGGATCGAACGATCGGGGCTCACCCCATCCGCTCGGATGCATAGCTTCCCGGGCTTGCCGGGAAGACGATGGTGCGGTTGCCGTTGAGGAAGGTGCGGTAGTGGATATGCGCATGGATGGCGCGGGCCAGCACCTGGCTCTCGACATCGCGGCCGATCGAGACGTAATCGTCGGCCGACTGCGCATGCGTGATGCGCGCCGTGTCCTGCTCGATGATCGGACCTTCGTCGAGATCGGCCGTCACGTAATGCGCCGTCGCCCCGATCAGCTTCACGCCGCGCTCATAGGCCTGCTTGTAGGGGTTCGCCCCCTTGAAGGACGGCAGGAAGGAATGATGGATGTTGATGATGCGGCCAGACATCTTCTGGCACATCGAATCCGACAGGATCTGCATGTAGCGGGCCAGCACGATCAGTTCGGTGCCGGTCTGCTCGACCACCTCCATGATCCGTGCTTCCGCCTGCGGCTTGTTGGCCTTCGTCACCGGAATATGGTGGAAGGGGATGTCGTGGTTGACCACCACCTTCTGGTAATCGAAATGGTTGGAGACGACGCCGACGATGTCGATCGGCAGCGCGCCGATCTTCCAGCGGTAGAGCAGGTCGTTGAGACAATGGCCGAAGCGCGAGACCATCAAGAGCACCTTCATGCGCTTCTTGCCATCATGGATCTCGGCCTCCATCTCGAACTTGGCGGCGACCGGCTTGAAGCCTTCGACCAGCGCCTCCAGGCCGACCCCTTGCTCGGAGATGAAGGAGACGCGCATGAAGAACTTGCCGGTGTCGAGATCGTCGAACTGGCTGGAATCGACGATGTTGCAGCCCTGGTCGGCCAGATAATTGGCTATCGCCGCAACGATCCCGCGCGTCGACTGGCACGATACAGTCAGTACATAGTTCTTCATGTCTCTTCCCTCGTAGAACGGCTCATCGTCGGCGCTCGCTTATCGCAATCAGCACTCAGGGAAAAGCTCCCCGATCCGAACGTGGGACAAAGCTTATGACAGGCGGCGGAAAACTCCGTTCCCATTGCGCCTTTAAGCCGCGTATCCCCGTCGTCTTGAGAGCAGACGCCAAAAAATCTGATAGGAGGCGGTCAAGCGGCGACCGCGCGCTTCCTCTTCCATTTCCGCCAGCGGCTGGGTGTCGTCAGCTCATGAATGATGGCGCCGCCAATTGCCGAGCAGATGATGCAGCTGACGATGAAGACCGGAGGACTTGTCAGAATCTGGATGTTCAGATGGACGCAAATGATACGTAGAAATGCGAGCGTGAAGGCGTGGGTGAGATAGATGCTATAGGAGGCATCGCCGAGATAGTTCAGCGTCGCGATGACCGGAAGCTTCGAAAAGTCGATCGACACGGCCGAATACAGGATGACGATCGCGGGGACGCCCCACGTATAGGCGCGGGTGCTGGCGTCGCAAAGTGCCTCGTTGATCAGCAGAAAGGAGAATCCCACCACCAGCGCCGGCCAGGCAACCGCCTGCGGCAGCAGGATCTTGTCGAGATAGAGCTTGGCGAGAACCACGCCTGCCAGGAATTCGTAGATGATCGGGTCGCTGTAGAATTTGGCCGCCGTCATGCCGCCCGGCATGAAGCGGCAGACGAGAATGATCGTCGTCATCGTCGCAAAGAGTGCCGCAATGCGATATTTTTCGCGCACGAGCAGCAGCAAGCCGAACACGAAATAGAAGAACATTTCGTAATTGAGCGTCCAGCCCGGAACGACCACCGGGACCGCCATCGTCGGATCGGCGGGATTTTTCCAGGGAAGGAAAAAGAGCGAGGCAATCAGATGCGGAAGATCGAAGACCGTCGACTTCAATAATGTCGGAGCGAGAAGTGCCACGCTCGCTGCGAACAAGGTCGCCAGCCAGTAGAGCGGCACGATGCGCTGGATGCGGCGTCGGTAGAAATCCAGCGGACGTATTTCACGCCCGGCAGTGGTGAGCCACATGACGAAGCCGCTGAGCACGAAGAAAATGTCGACGCCGGTTTCGCCGGAAAGGTAGAAATCCGTCTGGAAGTCGGGCTGGACCTTCGACACCTGTAGTATCGAATGAAAATAGACGACCATCAGCGCGGCGATGGCACGCAGATACTGCAACTGAACAAGCATCTCGATCCTCACGCGGCCGTTGCCGACGTGAATGGTCGTCAGCCCGGCACTCTACTTTCATTTAGGTTTTCCGACTGCACCCGAACGGCGCGCGGGTTGTCGGAAACACGCATGTAACCGACGAGCAGCCAGAGCAGCCCGGCGATCTTGATGGAAAAGATCGCCGTACCGCCGATCATCATATTCAGAAAAATGAAAAGAGAGAGTGAATGCGCACAGCGTCTTTGCGCCGCCGTCCTTCCGGCCGGATAGAGGCAGACGAAGAGCCAGAAGACGATGAGGCCGAAAATCGTCGATCCGTAGATGAGATAGACATAGCCGCTGTCGGCAAATTCGCCGATACGTGAGATCGACAGGCCGAGTATTGCCTGGATGTCGAGGTCCAGCATCTTCTTGATCGTGACCCCGATGCGCCCGGTGAAATTGTCGCCAACCTCGTCCGGCTTCATGAAATGCACGAAGAAGCCGATGAGGATAATGACCGGCATCAGCGTCAGATTGAATGCCTTCGGGATTTTCGGAAACAGAAAATAGCCTCCGATGCTGACGCAGGAAAAAATCAGCATCGTGCGGGTGTCATTGGTGAGCAGGATCAAAAGCACAGTCGAGATGCACAGCGCCTTTTCAAGGAGGGCGAGCTTCGGCCAGAAGGAGAGCAGGTAGATGACGATGACGCCGCAGAAATTGGCGAGCGACACCTGTTCCAGGAAGATCGATGACGAGCGGTGATCGATGAGGCCGAAGGAGAAGCGCCCCTGGAAGCCGAGGGCATTGGCGAAAAGGCCGGTCGAGTTGAAGCTCACCTGCTTGATGCCGCGCGTATTCTCGAAATATTCGCCGGGATGGAACAGGCTGACATAAAAGGGCGTGCTGACGATTTCGCAGACGAGAAACAACAGCACTGCTGTGCAGGCGATCCGGAAAGCGAGCTTCACCGTTCTCTCGCTCGCCCAGCTGCCGATGCCGGCAAAGGCGAAGATGATCAGAATGTTGCGGAACTGGTCGATGAAGGTCAGGCGGTTGAAGACGATGATGTAGATCGTGATCACCAGCGCGAAGCCGAGAAACAGGACGATCGGCAGGTCTTCCTCGTAAATCCCCTTCTTCAGGATGAAAGCCACGCTGGAGATCATCATCAGACCCTCGCACAGCACGACGTGCGAGATCGAGAGCGGCATGATGTTGTGGTTGATATAGGCGAGGATGCAGTTGTAGAGCACCGAAAACAGCGTGATCGCCAGGATCGGATAATCGATACGCTGTTTGTCTGTGAGGCTTCTCATCTGTCGTCCACGACTGCCGCATGCTTTGGCCATCACAACGATAGCAGTCCCGTGATTCGTGACAAAGCGCTAACCGCTGGAGCAATTCCGGGAAAAGCTCGTAGCGGTTTTCCGTCCGGATGTGCTGGAAAACAAGGAACTGGAGCGGCTCAGACTTTCAGTGAAAAGCCGAACCACCTTGCTCCGGTCGCGGAAGTTCAGCCGATCAGCCGGCCGGCTTGACGGCTGTGCAGCCAGGCGCCAAGGGTGTTTTCTTGCCGACTGCCGCCGTGATCGTCTTCATTTGCGGCCGGTCCTTGCCGTTGCGTGGCTGCACGTTCATCGGCTCCTCTGGCGGCCACCATTCGCCCGCTGCCCAATAGCTCCAGCCGAGCCAAACATCGCTATTGTCGGCCATGATGCCGAAAACAGCCTTCAACCCGTCGAGGCAAGGCTGTGTGCCGGGCACGCCGAATTCGCCAAGAAAGCCGCGCTTGCCGTTGTTGCGTAGCCAGTCCGTGACATCGAGCAATCCCTGTCGCGCGCTGTCGCCGCCATCGCATGCCGGATGCGTCCCGGAACTGTCTGCATCGAGATACTGATGGAATTCGAAGGCGTAGAAATCGAGCGGATCTTTGACCCCAAGCATGACGGTGCCGTTGGCGCCGCCGCCCAGCACGTCGGTAGACCAGCTATGCGCCCCCGTCCAGTTCGTGCCGGGTACGAGAATGAGGTTGCGTGCCCCAACCGTGCGGATGCTGCGAATGGCCGTATTGGCCGCCTCCAGCCAGTCGGGCGCCCTGATGTCGTGCGGCTCGTTCATCAGTCCGAAGATGACGCCCTTGCGATTGGCGAATTCGATGGCGAGTCGTGCCCAGAAATCGCCGAAGGCAAGATCCGTTGCCGGTGCTTGCGTTACCTGGGTCTTGTCGTAGTAGCCGAAATTGTGTGGGTCGAGAACCACGGCCATGTCGTGCTTCTGGATGAGGTCGACGGCCTCCTTCAAGCGCTGCATTTCCGCTCTGTCGAAAGGCTGGCCGAGCACAGGCTGCAGCCGCTCCCAGCGGAAAGGCAGGCGCACGACGTTCATGCCCTTGCTCGCGAAATAACCGACCGTCTCCTCGGATGGGTAGGTGTAGTTGACATTGGCCACGCCGTCGCGCTCGCCGTACTCCGCGCCGGAAAGATTGACACCCCGATAGCAGAGCTGCGACGCGGCAAAACCGCTGTCTGCCTGCACCGCTGCGGCCAGCATGACCGTCCCGGCCAGCAGGCGGCGCAGAAATTCCGTCATCGATCCCGTCATTGCACGTTCCTGTTGTCCACGAGAATATGTCGCTCTCATAAGGGCTACGGTATTGAATAATGATGAAGGGGCGGACCGAACCGGCGCCTGCATGGCGACTTCCTGGGAGTGTCCTTAATGTTCCGTTAGCCAAACATTTCTAAACTCTCGGCATCTGCTGCGTGGAATCGGCCTGCGGAGCATTGAAAGTCTGACATGAGCTCAATGGAACAAAGCAGGAGAGCGAACCGACTTGCGGGTTGGCGCGGTACGCAGCCGTCTGACGCGCAGCGCGACGGTCTGCGTCTGCGCAGTCCGGTATTGCGTCCGCGCGACTTCGTCGCCGAAGCAGAGGCCGACACATCATCGGAACCAGTCGATCAGGCCAGCAGCAACAACTCCGCGCCCAGGCAGATGCCGGACCGGCACGACCTTCAAAAGGAAGCGCCGCCGCCGCTAACTGTCGAGCCGGTGGCTGTCGCCGCCGCGCAGCTCACGGAACCGGCAGCCGTTGCCGTACCGCCGGTCGCTCCGCAACCGGGGCCGATACCTGCGGCAGATACGCCATTGATCGATCTGCGCTCCGCCATTCGCTCGATCTGGGCAAAGAAGTTTCTGGTTCTCGCCTTGGCGGTGGTCTGCGCCGTGCTGGGCGCTGCCATTATTCCGCTCATCCCGCAGAAATTCTCGGCCGAGACCAGTCTTTATTTCGATCCTCGGCCCACCGGAGGCGCCGATTCCTCGCAGCAGGCGCCGACGGCTCCCGAACTGATCACGACGATGATCGACAGCCAGACGCAGATCCTGTCTTCGGGTAGGGTGTTGGGCCGCGTCGTAGACGCCTTGAAGCTCGATCAGGATCCGCAATTCGATGGCGGCGCCACCGGCGAGGCAGCGAAATACATAGCGACGGCAACCCTGTCGAAGGCAGTGCAGATCGCTCGCGAATCGAGCACCTATGTCGTAACAGCGAAGGTGACGACGCGCGATCCGCAGAAATCGGCAAAGATCGCCAACCAGCTCGTTTCCTCCTTCATCGAGGAAGAGAGCGGAGCTGCTGCGAAGAGCTTCAAGACAAGCAACAGCGCGCTGGACAGCAGGCTTGACGATCTGCGCCAGCAGGTGCTTTCAGCTGAAAAAGCGGTAGAGGCTTATCGCGCCGACAATGACATGGTTGCTGTCGAGGGCAATCTGATCTCCGACAAGCGCCTGACGGCGCTGAACGACATGCTGGTGACCGCCCAGCAGAGGACGATCGAGGCCAAGGCGCGGGCGGATGCGGCCGGCAAGCTGAGCTTCGAGGATGTCGTCGCCAACAACCCCAACAACCCTGCCGGCGGCACGGCATCGACGGCGCTGAGCAGCCTGCGCCAACAATATGCGACGCTTGCCGCCAATGTCGGCAGCCTGCAGAGCCAGCTGGGTGCCCGCCATCCCCGCCTGCTCGCGGCGAAATCCGCGCTGGAAAGCCTCGCCGCGGAAATACGGAGCGAATTGCAGCGACAGATGACATCGGCGCGCGCCGACTATGAGCAGGCGCAGGGGACCGAGCAGGATATTGCCAAGGAGCTGGCGGTGCAGAAAGCATCGCAGGTCAATACGTCGGGCAAGCTCGTCGGCCTGAACGAATTGCAGCGCAAGGCCACCGCTACCCGCGATCTCTACGAGTCGCTTCTCAAGCGATCCGGCCAGAGCAGCGATGCGCAGGACCTGTCGCAGAGCAATATTCGCGTGATTTCCGAGGCTGAACCGCCACTAACTGCGGATGGTCCGGCTCGGAAAGTGATGATGATAGCCGGATTGATCGCCGGCGCAATGTTCGGCGCAGGTCTTGGCATGACCTTCGCCATTCTCCTCGGCCTGTTCCGGCATCCCGTGATCCGCAGCTATCTGGCCAAGTGAACATTATTGATCTTTTTCCGCCTTCCGCCTCTTCAATATCGGGGATGCAATTGTGCGCCGGCTGTTCTAGATGTAAATCGGCGCTGGGAATGATTGAATTTTACTAATGAAGGCATGATGCAATCATCATGCGTCATGTGGCTACATTGTGAGACGATCTATGCGAGAGAAGCGGTGCGCTGTTCCGATGACCGGCGCCAGGGGAAACTGACCAATGGTGCCCGCGGATAAGCTCGTTCTGCCGTTCCTGGCACTGCCGCGCTCCACCAAACGTGCGCTCGCGCTGCTGGTCGACGCCAGCCTTTGTGTGCTGACTGTTTGGTTTGCCTATTGTCTGCGCCTTGACGATTGGGTCATCCTGCAAGGCGTCGAATGGCTGCCGGCCATCGTCTCCCTCCTTGTTGCCATCCCCATCTTCATCGTCCTTGGTCTCTATCGCGCCATTTTCCGATATGCGGGCCTTTCGGCTTTCGTGACGGTTCTCAAGGCGGTGGCCATCTACGCGCTGGCCTTCATGACGATTTTTACCGCGATCAGCGTGCCGGGTGTGCCGCGCACGGTCGGCATCTTGCAGCCGCTGCTGCTGCTGATCGCTATCGGCTTGTCGCGCATGTGGACGCGCTATTGGCTCGGCAATGCCTATCAGCGGCTCTTGAACCGCAATCAGCTCGCCAAGGTGCTGATCTACGGCGCCGGCGCTTCGGGTCGCCAGCTCGCGGGCGCTCTTGCCAACAGCGCCGAGCTGAATGTCGTCGGCTATCTCGATGACGATCGCAACCTGCAGGGCAGCATCATGGGCGGCCTGCCGATCTATGATCCGACCGACCTGCCGGCGCTTGCGGTTACCAGCGAGATCAAGGGCGTGCTGCTGGCCTTGCCGAACGCGACGCGGCAACGCCGCAACGAAATCCTCGAAGATATGCGCAAGGCTCGCGTCACCGTGCGCACCATGCCGGATTTGACGGCGCTCGCGCAGGGCCGTGTCGCGGTCTCCGACCTGCGCGAACTCGATATCGAGGATCTGCTCGGCCGCAACGTGATTGTCCCCGACCGCGCGCTGATCGAGAAGAACATCCGAGGCAAGGTCGTCATGGTGACCGGTGCCGGCGGCTCGATCGGCAGCGAACTTTGCCGCCAGATCCTGAAGAACGGCCCATCCTCCCTGCTGCTGGTTGAGCAGAATGAATTCGGGCTCTACGCCATTCACGGCGAACTTGAAAAATCGGCTGCATCCGCAGAACCCGCCGATGTCCGCATCATCCCCTTCCTCGCATCCGTCCGGGACGGCCAGCGCATCAGGCAGATCATGGAGGCATGGCGGCCGAAAACCGTCTATCACGCCGCCGCCTATAAGCACGTGCCGCTTGTCGAGTACAATCCCGCCGAAGGCATCCGCAACAACGTGCTGGGCACGTTGATCACGGCCCAGGCGGCGCGTGACTATGGCGTCGACGATTTCGTCCTCATCAGCACGGACAAGGCCGTCCGTCCCACCAACATCATGGGCGCGAGCAAACGGCTGGCGGAGATGGTGCTGCAGGCGATGGACGCCGGTCGCAAACCCGGTGTCGCCAGCACCAATTTCTCCATGGTCCGCTTCGGCAACGTGCTTGGCTCATCCGGCTCGGTCGTGCCGCTGTTTCGTCAGCAGATCCGCGACGGCGGCCCGATCACGCTGACGCATCCCGACATCACCCGTTATTTCATGACCATTCCCGAGGCCTCGCAGCTGGTGATCCAGGCCGGTGCGATGTCGGGTGGCGGCGATGTCTTTCTGCTTGATATGGGCGAGCCGGTACGCATCGCCGATCTAGCCCGCCGCATGGTGGAATTATCCGGTCTGACGGTTAGGGACGAGGATGAGCCCGATGGCGATATCGAGCTGGAGATCACCGGCTTGAGGCCCGGCGAAAAGCTTTTCGAAGAATTGCTGATCGGCGACAACCCGCAGCCGACGAGCCATCCGCGCATCATGCAGGCCAAGGAGGATTTTTTGGCCTGGCCGGAACTGTCGAAGCGACTTACGGCGCTGGAGGCGGCACTGGACGAGAACGACATACCCCTGGCACGGACAATGCTGCAAAAGCTGGTGTCCGGTTATGCGCCGAGCAGTGAAGTTGTCGATCTGGTTTACCGCGAACGTGAAACGGACCTCGCCGTCGTTCAGCCGAATCTCGACAACGTCGCGCCGCTGTAGGGCAGTTCCAGGAAAAGTGCGCGGTGGTTTTCCGTCCGCAATTGCGCAACCGCTCCGGCGTCAGCGTTCGCTGATGCCCGTCTCCCGCTTGACCTTGATGGCATAGCGCCAGCGATGCAGCTGATCGCATGTGCGGAACCAGTGTGCGGTTGCCCGTAGCAGGAAATGTCGCTTCACGGCGCGATAGTGCACACGCTTGCCGATCGTCGTATCGGAGCGGTACGGGCTGAAATCCGCAATATTTTCGAGCGTTGCAAATGTCTCGACGCCGGTGGACCAGCCGCGCTCAAGAGCGACGTCATACGGAAGGAGCATGGGCTTCAGCGTAATGAGCAGCTTCTTGGCGGCCTTTCGATTGACGATGTAGCAGGCGGCGGATCCTTGTGGGCCGTGCATGCAGCGTCCGACAATATCGTTTTCGGCGGTCTCCGAGATCGGTTTGAAGCCGACCAGGCGATGATTGACCAGCTTGACGAGGCGTGCGCCGTTGACACACTCCATGGCGGCAATCGCACGCGGGATCAGCCTTTCGTTCAGCTCGACGTCATCCTCCATGATGATGGCCATCTTGTCGCCGCTGGCGACGAATTGCTGGAGGGCAAGCAGGTGGCTGCGATAACAGCCATATTCGCCGGGCAGCAGCTTGCGGCCGTTATGGTAGATGAACGATTTCTGGTGAAAATCGGCGCGATCCCTCTCCGCGACCGTACGACCGTCGATAGCCGGAATTCGCGTGATATTCAGGTCGTAGTCCATGGCCTGGCCGCACAATCTCTCCCAGCGCTCACGCGAGCGATCGAGATTGATGACATAGATGCGAACTTGCTGCGCGCTCTCGGCAACAATGAAAGGATCGCCGGTCGGAGGAATACGACTAATCCGTTCGAGAATGACTGTTACTCCTACAAACAGAAATCGCGTTGGCGGGAAATGAAGAATACAAGATCTATACTATATAACATGCTTATCACTTGTCGCAAATGCCTGATGCACGTGGATGTTGCATTTTGAGATAAAAGCATTTTCTTTGGTGTAACGTCTCGTGAACGGTTCCCTGCCGGGATGGATATTGCCCGCCGGACGCGATTTTGCGGACCTGCCCGTTGGCGCCCGGCATCCGCCTCACTATATCTGATTGACGCGGCGCACGGTCGTGGCGTCCGCATCGGTGAAGGACGATAGCAATTCATGTGGACCAGATCGAAAATCGTCATTGTTGCTCTGTTCCTCGCAGGCCTCATGCCCGCGACCGGCTTTGCCGACAACCCACTTCTCCCTAAGCCATATGTCCGCCCCGTCTACCCTTACAAGAACCTGCCTGGTGTAACTGAGCCCAAAATGGCGGCCGACGAGAAATTTCAATGCCGCACGACCACCTTATATCCGGATGACTTCATTAGGGGCTATTTCTACCGAGGCCTCCCGCGCCTGGGTTATGTTTGCGAGCAGGACGGCGTTACTTCCAGCAGCACCAGAAAGCCGAACTACCAGTATTGGCAATATAACGAGCCTGACAGATAACGCCATTGCCATGCCGAAATAAGCAGCAATGCGATGAAATGAGGCGCAGCATCTTCCGATAGGGCTGCGCATTTTTAGGCGGCCATCTGAAAATAAATTTCATGTTTTCGAGTAAATGCGCGAACGTCGTTGACGAATGCGAAAATTTGTCCCAATCTTACGAAAATAAATTACGTAGTGGGAACTGAAAAAGCATGCGAGTTGGAATCATTGGGCTGGGATTCCGCCTGGGATATCTGGGCTATGTCTTCAAGGCGATTGATGAAAGCTTCGAGATCGCCGGATATGTCGATCCGGAGCCGGCGGGTCTGCCGGGCTTGATCGAAAAGGGCATTTCCGCCGGAAAGGCCTATGCCACTCCCCAGGAGCTGATCGCCAACGAAAAGTTCGATCTGTTGATGATCGGCTCGCCGAACCATATGCACCTCGACCATATTCGCATCGGGCTTGAGGCCGGCCTCAAGATCTTCTGCGAAAAGCCGATCGTCACCACCATCAAGGACAGCATCGAGCTTGCCCGGCTGATGGCGAAATATGGCCATGAGAGGCTGATGGTCGGTCTCGTCCTGCGCTATTCGCCCATGTATCGCGATCTGCTGGTCGCGCAGGCCGAGGGAAAGCTCGGCCACGTCGTTTCCATCGAGGCGTCCGAACATATCGAGCCCTATCACGGCGCGTTCTTCATGCGCGACTGGCGCCGCTACGAGCATTATTCCGGCAGCTTCATGCTGGAGAAGTGCTGCCACGACCTCGATCTCTATAACGGCGTGGTCGGCGCGCGTCCGGAGAGGGTTGCAAGCTTCGGCGGGCGCAAGAGCTTCATTCCGGAAAACGATCCGGCCAGGGAAGGCATCAACGACCTCGAGCTTTTCCATCGCAAGCCGAGCGGCTGGATGGGATCGGACAAGGTCTTCGACAGCGATGGCGACATAATCGATTACCAGGTGGCGATCGTCGAATACGCCAACGGCGTCGGCATGAACTTTCACACCAATCTCAACGTACCGGACCAGTTCCGTCGCTTCGCCATCATGGGTTCGCGGGGCATGGCGGAAGGCGACTTCATTCGCGGCTATTTCAACGTCCATGAGATGCTGACCGGCAACAAGGTGGTCGAAAAGACCTATGCGACGCGCACAGCGCTTTCGCAGCACTACGGTGCCGACGAGCAGATGGCGGCCGATATCATCTCGCATGTCAAATCGGGGCAGCACCTGCCGGTCTCGACCTTGAATGCGCTGGAGGCAGGCATCCTGGCACTTTCGATGGATGAGGCACGCATGAAGCGAACCGTCGTGGATCTCCGACCGATATGGGACGATTTCGACGAAGCGCTCTATTCACGAGCAGCCTAGGGAGGGGCGCAAGATGGGTGTTCAACGCAGCACAATCATCTTCGCCTGGGTCCTGCTTTTTCCGGCTCTCCTTTACGTCACCATCATCGTCGCCTATCCATTGGTCGACACCATAATCCTGTCCTTCACCGACGCCTCGTTGAAGCGGGTGACGAACTGGGTCGGCTTCGAGAACTACGGCAAGATCTTCAACGATACATTCGCATCGGTGATCGTCCGCACGTTCATCTGGACGTTCTTTTCCGTGTCGATCAAGATGATCATCGGCACCCTGGGCGCGAGCATGTTGAATGCGGCGGTTCCTGGGCGTGCGCTCTTCCGGGTGCTGACCATGCCGCCCTGGATCGTGCCCATGGCGATCGGCATCTTCATGTGGGGCTGGATGTATAACGGCCAGTTCGGCATGATTTCCGGCCTACTGCAGCGCTTCGGCATCGTCGACAGTCCGGTTGCGTTTCTTGCCTATGGCAGCACGGCCTTCTGGGCGACGATCGTCACCGACGTCTGGATCGGCGTACCGATGGTGACGCTTTATATGCTGGCGGCCATGCAGGCGATCCCGCAGGATCTCTATGAAGCCGCCTGGACCGACGGTGCCGGCCGGTTCTATCGCTTCCGCCGCATCACGCTGCCGCTCCTGGTGCCCTCTCTGGTCACCATGTCGATGCTGTCGCTGATTTCGACGTTCAACTCCTTCGACATCATCTGGATCTTGACCCGCGGCGGCCCGAACGGCGAGACGACGACGATGATCATCGACACCTATCGCACGGCGATCGGATCTTACAAATACGGGGAAGGTGCTGCGCGCGCGGTGCTGATCTGCATCTTCCTGTCGCTTTTCTGCCTTGCCTATTTCCGCCTCACCAGCCGCTTTTCCACAGGAGCCAAGCGATGAGCCAGCCCGCGATGATCAATCGTTACAAATGGTATGAGCTCATCGGCATCTATGCCGGAATCCTGTTGTTCCTCACCTTCGTCCTGGCGCCTTTCATCGAAGGGTTCCTGGTCTCGCTCAAGCCGCTCAGCCAGCTTTTTTCATCGCCTTACCGCTTCATCCCCGAGCACGGGTCCTTCGATGCCTATCGCACGATGTGGACCAGCGTGCCGGGCTTCGGCTGGTATATCTTCAACTCGTTCCTGATCTCCGGTTCGATCACCATCATCGTGCTGATCCTCGTGGTGCCGGCCGCCTATGCCTTCGCCCGGTTCGAGTTCAGGGGCGCCGGCCTGTTGCTCGGCGCCTTTCTGGCCGTCAAGATGTTCTCCGGCGCCGTTCTTCTGATCCCGCTGTTCCGGCTCATGCGCTCCTTCGGCGTGCTCAATACCTATTTCGCCATGATCATACCCGGCGTGGCCTTCATCATACCCACGGGCATCTGGCTGCTGCACACCTATATCAGGCGCATTCCCCGCGAACTCGACGAGGCCGCCTATGTCGATGGCGCGAGCCAGCTCTACACGCTGCGCCGCGTCATTCTGCCGATCGCCATGCCTGGTATCACTGTGGTTGCGATTTCTTCCTTCATCGAGGCCTATGCGCAGCAGTTCATCTATGCGCTCACCTTCAATTCGAAAACGGAATACATGCCGTTGCCGGTTGGGCTGTTTGCCTATTTCGGCCGGCAGGAGGTCGTCTGGAACGAACTCATGGCTGCAAGTTTCGTCGGCATCGCGCCGGCGCTGGTCGTGATCTTCTTCCTGCAACGGTATCTCGTCAGCGGTCTGACCGCCGGCGCGGTGAAGCAATAAAACCAATCAAACACCAGAGAAACGGGAGCTTAAACGTGACATTCCATTTCAAAACGGGGCTGGTTGCCCTTGCTTTGCTTGGCTCCACCGCGCTTGGCGCTGTGACTGCCCATGCTGCCGACAAGGAAATCAGCTGGATCTATTGCGGCGACAAGATCGACCCGATCCATGAGAAATATATCAAGGCATGGGAAGACAAGAATCCAGGTTGGGCGGTCAAGCCCGAAGTCGTCGGCTGGGAACAGTGCCAGGACAAGGCGACGACGCTTGCTGCAGCCGGCACGCCGGTCGCCATGGCCTATGTCGGCTCGCGCACGCTCAAGGAGTTCGCGGAGAACGACCTCATCGTTCCTATTCCGATGACGGACGATGAGAAGAAGACGTATTATCCGGGTATCGTCGGTACCGTTACCTCCGGTGGCCAGCAGTGGGGCGTGCCGATCGCCTTCTCGACCAAGGCGCTCTACTGGAACAAGGACCTTTTCAAGCAGGCCGGTCTCGATCCGGAGAAGCCGCCGACCACCTGGGCTGAAGAAATCGCCGACGCCAAGACGATCAAGGAAAAGACGGGTATCCCCGGCTACGGCCTGTCGGCCAAGACCTTCGACAACACCATGCACCAGTTCCTCCATTGGGTTTACACCAACAACGGCAAGGTGATCGACGGCGACAAGATCGTGCTCGATAGCCCTGAAGTGCTGGCCGCCCTTCAGGCCTACAAGGACATCACGCCTTACTCCGTCGAAGGACCGACTGCTTACGAGCAGAACGAAATGCGCGCCATCTTCCTGGACGGCAAAGTCGGCATGCTTCAGGCGGGCTCGGGCGCTGCCTATCGCTTGAAGGAAACGAAGATCAACTGGGGCGTCGCACCGTTGCCGCTCGGCCCGGCGGCCAAGGGCCAGGGCACGTTGCTCATCACCGACAGCCTTGCCGTCTTCAAGGGCAGCGGCGTCGAGGACAAGGCGATCGAATTTGCGAAGTTCATCACATCGCCGGGTCCGCAGGGCGAATACGAGCTGCAGGGCGGCGCCGGTCTCACGCCTTTGCGTCCGTCTCCGATGGTCGATGAGTTCGAGAAGAAGGATCCCTTCTGGAAGCCGTTCATCGACGGCATCAGCTATGGTGGTCCCGAGCCGCTGTTCAAGGACTATAAGGGCTTCCAGAATGTGATGATCGAGATGGTCCAGTCGGTCGTAACAGGCAAGGCCGAGCCGGCGGATGCCCTGAAGAAGGCAGCTGCCAATCTCGAGCAGTACAAATAAGATCGCAAATCGCCGGGCCGCGCGCATCGCGCGCGGCCTTTCGAGCCCTGCACGCACAATGGCGGCGCCGCGCGGAGACAGAGTTTGGGAAAGCTGCACCTTAATCAGGTCAAGAAATTCTATGGTCATTTCGAGGTCATCAAAGGCGTCGAGCTCGACGTCACGGACGGTGAATTCATCGTCTTCGTCGGGCCGTCCGGTTGCGGCAAGTCGACCCTGCTGCGGATGATCGCCGGCCTCGACGAGGTGACCAGTGGCGACATCCTGATCGACGGCGCTCGCGTCAACGATCTGCCGCCCGTCAAGCGCGGCATTGCCATGGTGTTCCAGTCCTATGCTCTCTATCCGCATATGTCGGTGTTCGAGAACATCGCCTTCCCCTTGCGGGTGGAGAAGATGCCGGAGGACAAGCTCAAGGCCAAGGTCGCGCATGCCGCCCGCATTTTGCATCTGGAGCAGCGCCTGCAACAGAAGCCGGGCAATTTGTCCGGTGGCCAGCGCCAGCGCGTCGCCATCGGCCGCGCGATCGTCCGCGAGCCGAAGATCTTCCTCTTCGATGAACCCCTGTCGAACCTCGACGCCGCTCTGCGCGCCGACATGCGCATCGAGCTGGCGAAGCTGCATCACCAGCTGCAGGCGACGATGATCTACGTCACCCACGACCAGGTCGAAGCCATGACCATGGCCGACCGGATCGTCGTCCTCAATGCTGGCGAGATATCGCAGGTCGGCGAGCCGCTGGAGCTTTATCATAAGCCGGCGAATACATTCGTCGCCCGGTTCATCGGCAATCCCAAGATGAACTTCCTGCCCGTGACCTGCACTGATGTCAGCGAGGCCGGCGTCGAAATAGACTATAAGGGCCAGAAGGCGCTGTTGCCGGTGACGCCGCGCCAGGGCGCGGCCGGCAAGGCGCTGACGCTCGGCATACGGCCGGAGCATGTCCAGCTCGGTGGCGGCGAGCTGACATTGACCATCGTGCCGACCGTCGTCGAACATCTGGGTGCGCAGACCGTTGCCTACGCCGCCGCCGAGGGTGTCGACGAGAATTTTTGCGCCACGCTGCCCGGCAGCGTCGCCATCCGCCTGGAGGCACCGCTCAAGACCGGCATCCGTATCGCCGATTGCCATCTGTTCGATGAAAGCGGCATGGCCTTCGAGCGCAGGGTGGAACTGACCGATATCGACATGGATTTGCTGAATTCTGCGGCTTCCTAAGGGAAGCGGCTGCCATCTCGGGCCGCATCGTCCTTCGAGGCTCCGCCCTGTGGGCTGCGTACCTCAGGATGAGGGGAGAGGGCCAGCGCTGTGACAAAATAGCAGTCGAGCGATTAACTTTCCCGTCGCCGGACGGGAAAGGATCAGTTCTCCTGGTGAGGTGCGTAGATCGCGAGGCATGAGGACCAGCCTTCATGGTGAGACGGCCCATAGGGCCGTCTCGAACCACGAGGGCGGGTTGCTGCTGAAGCCGTTACCAGACCAGGCCGCGCGCAGCCACATCCTCGACGCGCGTGACGATACCGTCGCGGTGAAACACCATCTGGTCGAACAGGTTGGACACGACGCAGGTATGGTTGGGGATGATGCGGATCTTGTCGCCGATCTGCGGGCGCGGACCGGTGCAATTGGATAGATCGATGACGCCATGTTCTTCCGAAAGGCCCTTGATCACGGCTTCCGGGTAGCCGACCACCTGGCCGTAATCCGCAAAGCCTAGGAGATCGGAGGTAAGAGCCTTCGAGCCGGCATCGATAACGGCGCGGTCTTCCGTCGGCCGCGAGACGACGGTGGCGAGGATATGCATGGCGCAGTCCTCCTCGCGGCAATGGCCTGCCCGCACCATCGACCTGTCGTTGTAGATATAGGTTCCGGCGCGATGCTCGGTGGCCGCCGTCACGAGATGCGCTTCGAACAGGCTTGGCGTGCCGCCGTTGCTGACGATCGGGCATTCGATGTTCTCGCCCTTCAGCAACGCGACGGCTTCGGCGAGGAACGCCTGTGTTCCGGCAGCATTGTTCGGCTTCGGATAGCTCATCAAGCCGCCGAAGACGAGGCCCTGTTTGCCGGCGATAAGCTTGCCGAGCGCAGCAGCTTCGGCTGGCGATTGCACGCCGCAGCGCGCGCCGCCGGTGTCGCATTCCACCAGCACGGTCAGCGGTCTGCGTTCGGCGAACCACGCGGAGAGCCCATCGACGGTGACGGTGTTGTCGGCCACGACCTTCAAGCCGGAAATGCGATCGTTCAAGGCCGAGAGGCGAACGAGCTTTTCGGGGCCGAGAATATTGAAGGTGATCAGGATATCCTCGAAACCCGCATCTGCGAAGGCTTCCGCCTCGGTGATCTTCTGGCAATTGATACCCTTGGCGCCGGCGGCCACCTGGGCGCGCGCCAGCGCGGGAATCTTGTGCGTCTTGATATGCGGCCGGAAGTTCAAGCCGTGCGCATCCATGTAGGACTGGACGCGGGCTATATTCGCCGCCAGCCGCTCTTCGTCGATGATCGGACGCGGCGTCGAAATTCCGTCGATCCGGTCGCCGGGTTTGGGGCTGATTTCGAGCGCAATATCATGTGCCATCTCAGGCTTCTTTCCGTTTTTCCACATGAGGATCGGCCACCATCGGCCAGATATCTTTCCGCGCGCGGCGATAGGGCGTGCGGGCCGGATTGTTCGGATAGGGCGTTCCGGCGGAGCAGTAAAGGATCTCCGAGGCGATCCTGGAGAAGGACGCGTAGAAATGATTGGTTGATTTGATGACCAGGATCTTCTTGAGCGTGGGGTCGATGCTCATCACGGAGAAGAGGCTCGGATCGAAACTCTGCGCGCGCGTCGAATTGAGGATGATGTCGATGCCGTCGAGCTGGATATGCGCGGCGTCGCCAAAGGGGGCGAAGCTTTCGCCGAAGCGCATCTCGGCACTGGCGACGAGGCTGATGATCTTGACCAGGCCGTCGATGGGATTGCCCGTGCCAGGCGCCGATTTTGCGCCGAACCGCAGCGGGATTTCCGCGCCTTCGCCGGCCGCCATGCAGATTTGCACCGCCATCGGATCCCAGATCGTGCCGATCGCCGTGTCGGTGGCGCCGCGGTCGAGCAGTTCCTGAAGAATGACGGTCGCATCACCAGCAGTACCGCCGCCGGGATTGTCCCAGAGGTCGGCAATGACGACAGGTCCTGATGTCGCCGCCATGGCCTGGCTCACCGCCTGCTTCTCGTCGATCTGCGGCATGATGAACGTGCCGCGCTTGGAGAACAGCTCCAGCCCAAGCGCACGCGCGATCGCGGAGCCCTTATCCGGCTTGCTATTGGTCACGACAAGCAGCTTCGTGCCCATCTCAGGCACGTCGCCGGCCATGAAACCATGAATGACCGATATGGACAGGATATCCGCATCGCTCTTTTCCATCGCCATGATCTTGTCGACGAAGGAGCGCATTGGCTCTCGCGATGTCGGAAAGACATCGATCATGCGGCAATCGAACACGGACATGGCAGGCTTTACGCGGCCTTCCAGCGTATCCACGGCAATGCGCCAAAGGTCTTCGGCGCGATCGACGAAATCGGTGTGCGGGAATTCCTTGAAGTAGACGAAGAAATCCGCAGCCGCGACGCGCTTCTCGGTCAGATGGCTGTGCGGGTCGAGTTCGGCGCAGACAAGAATGTCCGGCCCGACGATCTCGCGGACCCGGGACAGCAAGTCACCCTCGGTATCCTCATAGCCGTCCGCAACCATGGCGCCGTGCAGGCCAAGCACCACGGCATCGACCGGCATGGCCGCACGAAGCTGATCGAGGATCTCGTCCCGTAAGTCCTCATAGGTCCGGCGGTTCACCAGGCCGGCAGGATCGGCCCATGCCGCGGTGCCCTCGATCAGGTCCCAACCCTTTTGGGCGGCAACGCGCCGTCCCACAGTGATCGGTGCGGAACAGAGTGTCGGCGTTTCCGGATGCATGCCCGGCGGCGCATAGAGGGAAGCCTCGAAGGCGCGCCGGTCGATACAGATCGGGGAGAAGGTATTCGTCTCGGTCGCGAATGCCGCAGTGAAAATGCGCAATACGGTCGCCTTTATTCCATGGGGTTCGGCAGGTAACCGGTAAAGCCGGAGATCTTCCAGCGCCCCTCATGCAGTCGGCAATAGTAAAGTGTCTGCCATTTCAGCACGTCGATGCCGCCATCCGACTTCTTCAGGCTGCCGTCGAATTTCTTGCGCACCAGCGCCGTGTCGCCTTCGATCTCGATGTCTTCGAGCGTCGTCGTCGTGAAAATGGCGGTACGCGGATCCTCGGCAAAGGATTGGCCGGCGAAGTCGCGCGCCTGGCGCAGCCATTCCTCGCGATAGGCTGACAGTGTCCGAAAGGCGAGGCGCCACTTGTCGGGGTTGATTTCGCGCCGTGCGTCGATGCCGATGAAGCCCTCCTCAACGAAATCGCCTGCTACCGACGACCAGTCGGCGGCAAGGAAAGCGTCGATGTCACGCGGCACGAGCATCTCCCAGATCGCATGCCTGATGGTATCGCTGGCAGGGAAGGGATTCTGGAAGGGATCACGCATTGTATCGGCCGTCATTTAAATTCTTTTCATAATCCACGATTTTCACTGGTCAAATTCTGCTTTCTATGGTCACTTGTCAACGCATCAAGAAAATAATTTGCAGGAATCGCATGATGTCCATCAAGCGTTATGGTTCCGGCCAGAGAAGAGCAGGCGGCGAGTCGCAACCGCTCTTGCGCCATGTTTTGGCCCGATGATGGATAACCGGATTGAGATGGATTGCGTCGCTCATTAAGTATCGGACGTTCTTAAGCGCAGCAACGCAAAGGGGAGCTGATGGATATCTTCACGACCATGCAGGACGAGAGGGGGCGGCTTTCACAATCGGAAATCCGGATCGCCGATATCGTCCTCGGTGACTTCGAATTCGCTGTTAACGCTTCCATCATCGAGCTGGCCGGCAAGGCGGACGTCTCGCCGCCGACCGTCACCCGCTTCTGCCGCCGTCTCGGCTGCGAAAGCTTCTCCGATTTCAAGGTGCAGCTTGCGCGCACGGCCTATGTCGGCATGCGCTATCTCAAGCCAGAGCCGAAGAGCATCGCCCCGGCCGATGTCGCGCAGGACATCATCACCAAGGCGCAGAATGCGCTCTTCCTGCTGCACCGCGGGCTGGATGTCGCGGCCATCGAACAGGCGGCCAATCGGCTCGCCGGCGCCGAGATGATCTACGCCTTCGGCTCCGGCGGCAATTCCTCGATGATCGCCAGCGAGATGCAGAACCGTCTGTTCCGGCTCGGCCTGCGCATCACCGCAAGCTCCGACCACAGCATGCAGCTGATGATGGCTGCGGCCGCCAAGCCGACGGATGTGCTGATCGGTTCGTCTTTTTCCGGCCGCAACGCCGAGCTCGTGCGCGCCTTCACGCTGGCGCGCGAGGCCAAGGTGCCGACCATTGCGCTGACGCAGAGCGGAAGCCCGGTGGCGCACGTCGCCGACATCACGGTGCCGGTCGATTTGCCGGAAGGCGAGAATATCTATCGGCCGACATCGACGCGCATCGCATATGTGGCCGTTCTCGACATTCTCGCCAGCCTCGTCGCCTACCGCATCCAGCCGCAGGCCACGGTGACATTGCGCCGTATCAAACAGCAGCTCGTCACCCATCGCGACGGCGACGATCGCCAGCTTCTCGGGGACTAGGATTTCATCAAGGGAACAGAGATATGAGCAGATCGGTAGCCATCGTCACCGGGGCCGCGGGCGATATCGGCCGCGCCATCGCCAAGCGCCTGGCGGATGACCACGATGTCATCCTGCTCGTCGATATCGACGAGGCTGCCGCGCAAAAGGCGGCGGAGGCGTTGGGCACCGCAGAGCGCTTCGTTGCGTTCAAGGCGGATATAACAAGCGAAGCCGATACCGCCGAGATGGCCAAGGCTACGACTCGGCTCGGCACGCTGAGGACGCTGGTCAACAATGCCGGGGCTGCCCGCGCCGTCAGTCTGCACGATACGACGCCCGAGATCTGGCGCGCCGACAATGCCCTCAATCTGGAAGCGGCGTTTCTCTGCTTCCGCGCTGTCGAGGACATGTTGAAGGCTTCGAAAGGGTCGCTGGTCAACATCGCCTCCGTCAACGGCCTGGCGGTCTTCGGCCACCCGGCCTATAGCGCCGCCAAGGCGGGGCTCCTGCATTTCACCCGGCTGGTCGCCGTCGAATACGGCAAGTTCGGCATCCGTGCCAACGCGGTGGCACCCGGCACGGTGCGAACGCAGGCATGGGAAAAGCGCGCCGCCGCAAATCCGAATGTCTTCGAGGAAGCAAAGCGCTGGTATGCGCTGCAGCGCGTCGTCGACCCGGTCGATGTCGCCAATGCGGTTTCCTTCCTGGCAAGCCCGCTCGCCGCCGCCATTACCGGCGTCTGCCTGCCGGTCGATTGCGGGTTGACTGCGGGGCAGGCCGAGCTCGCCCACACATTCTCACAATCCGATCACTACTAGAGTCGGATGATTTTAGGTCTGTTCGACCTAAAATCTGAATCCGCTCTAGAATCAAAGAGGTAGAGCATGATGTCGTCCGAAAACCGCTTACATTTTTCGGCATCATGCTCTGAACGCGCGTCGCCAAAGAGGGAACAAAGATGCAGCCGGCTTCCTTTCATCTCGAAAACACCTGGTCTCCCGAGGGAGGAAAGCATGGTCGACTGACCCTGACGCTTTTCAATTTCTCCGATGCGCCGCTCGCGAATTTCCGCCTTGCCTATACGACACTGACGCGCGTCGTCGATCCAGAGGCCTGCGACAATGCCATCTTCGTCCGCCGCAACGCCAATTTCCATGAGTTCGCCCCACCGGCAGGCTTCTCCGTAGGTCCCGGAGAGAGCTGGACGTTCAGTGTCTCCGCCCTTCACCGGGTCGCGCGGCATTGCACCGACGGCGCCAAATCAGCCTATGTGACGCTGGCGGATGGCAGCCATGTCACCGTCTTCACGTCGGACCTCCTGCTCGAAGGCCGCGTCAGCGAGCCGCCGCCGGTGCTGTTGCCGGAGGGCAGGCTGGAGCTTCCCTTCGCCATCCAACCATGGCCGGCGACGATCGATGTCAAGCCGGGCAAAGACTTCCCCGTTGCGCTCTATCCCGCAAAGGGCACGGATGCTGCAAGCGTGAAGGCACTCGCCACGGCGCAGGCGCTGTTCCGCCGGCTGTTTCCCGCCAATCACATTCCCTTCAGCCTCATCGCCGCGCCGCAGGGCAGGGTGCTGCGCTTCGTCGATCGGCCGGTGCTCGCGCGCGAAGCCTATGAGCTTACCTTCTCCGGCGATGAGGTCGTGCTCGCCTTTTCGGCCGATGCCGGCCGCCTCTACGGCCTGACGACGCTGGCGCAGCTTCTGGACGGCGCGCGACGCGAACCCGGCAAGTTCCGCTTCCCGATTTCGGGCGAGATCGCCGACCAACCGCGTTACGGCTGGCGCGGCTGCCATCTCGACGTATCCAGGCAGTTTACCCCCAAGGCGGATGTCCTGCGCCTGCTCGACATTCTCGCCTGGCTGAAGCTCAATATCTTCCACTGGCACCTGACGGACGACGAGGCCTGGCGGCTGGAGATCCGGGCCTATCCGCAGCTGACATCGACCGGCGTGCTGCGCGGACCGGATGAGCCGTTGCTGCCGCAGCTCGGAAACGCCGCCGAGCCCGTCGGCGGTTTCTATTCGCAGGATGATGTGCGCGAGATCGTCGCCCATGCCCTGACGCTCGGCATCGAGGTCGTGCCCGAGGTCGATATCCCCGGCCATAGCACCGCCACCCTTGTTGCCCTGCCTGACCTGACGGACGGGCAGGAAGCGCCGGACAGCTATCATTCCGTCCAGGGCTTTCCGAACAACGCATTGAACCCCGCCATCGAGCCGACCTACGAATTCCTCGGCAAGGTCTTCGACGAAATGGTCGAGCTCTTCCCTTCGGAATATATCCATATTGGCGGCGACGAGGTCGCTAACGGTTCCTGGCTCGCTTCGCCCCTGGCGCGCAAGCTGATGGAGAAGGAAGGCATATCAGGCACCTTTGCGCTGCAATCCTATTTCCTGAAGCGCATCAAGGCCATGCTGACCGAGCGCGGCCGCAAGCTTGCCGGCTGGAACGAAGTCGCCCATGGCGGCGGTGTCGGTGCCGAAGGCACGCTGCTGATGGCCTGGGAAAAACCCGAGGTCGGCATCGAGCTTGCGCGCGAAGGCTATGAGGTCGTCATGACCCCGGGCCAGGCCTATTATCTCGACATGGTGCAGGCCGACGCCTGGCAGGAGCCCGGTGCCAGCTGGGCCGGCACGGTGCCGCCGGCCCATACCTATGCCTACGAGGCGGAGGGTGATTTCCCGGATGAGCTGAAGCACCTCATGAAGGGTGTGCAGGCCTGCATCTGGCAGGAGAATTTCATCTCGCGTGATTACTTCAATCGTCTGGTCTTTCCACGCCTGCCGGCCGTTGCCGAGGCCGCATGGACGCCGAAGGCGCAAAAGGACTGGCTGCGCTTTGCCGCCATCGTCCCGCTCAGCCCGAAGCTCTAGCGCAGACCACTTGGGGGTGAGGCGTTCTTATTCAATGTCTCACCGTGTTCGAAGCTGCCGAAAGAAACTTTCGGCGGCTTTTTTTCATGCCTGGAATGAGGTGACAAATGACGGCCGGCAAAGCCAAAATTGCTTCATTTCGTCAGGTTACCCGGCCCGCGCCGCGGTGACGTCAGTCGGGAATACCCCAACCCAGGCCAATACGGCGATGGCCGTGATGACAAGCAGATACCACATGGTCAGATAATCCCCGACCAGCCTCCTGTTCAACGCGGCAAAGAGAAGAGCAACGCTGAAAGCAAGCCAGAGGAGATTGCAGATATGGTCCATTTTATTGTTCCCCTTATTGGTCTGTCCCTCCCTTAGCGGGAGGTTAACCAGATGGGGGGCCGAGAGGTAGTTCTGTAGCGGGATGGAGGGTTGCGCAAAGCGGGGGACAAGGGCGCGTGGGTGACGTGAGCAGGCCCAGACGCAATGTTGCTACTCTCTGTTACAGAGCAGCAAATATGCAAATTATTGTGCAGGACTAAGTGTTTGATCTTGGCAGTGATCAAATGGAATGGTGCCCAGAAGAGGACTGCGCATTTTGGCCCTCGTTCCACTGATTTTATTGCATAATTTCGAACGAAAGGCAATGGTTGTTACAACATGAGGTTACGTAGGGCCTTGCTTGGCAGTTTGATTTGGTAGTCCCAGCCCAACGGGTTCAGATGAGCCTGAAACTCTCGTGCTTTTGACAGTCCGCCACTCTAAAAGCTTCATCCGCCCTGCGTCAGTTAGGCTCCAAAAAAGTGCCATTTCTCCCTTTGTAGTTTGCAAATAATTGACTTGGATCAAACCCAGAGCAACTAGCTGAATCCTGATGGTCTTGAACTCTTCGTCTCTCACCTGAACAATCTGCTTGTGACTTGGTCGTTGTCTTCTGAGTAGTGCAGCTCCAAGCGTGTAATCCACCGCTCCATCCGCCGGGTGCCGCTCAAGTTCGGGACCAATCATTGAAAAGAGATCTTTCCAGGTCAGCGCAATTTCGACGGAGTAGTTTTGGGACCTCCCGTTTCTTGACTCGGACCAATAAATGGGGACCGAAAAGCTTTCATCCAGACTCGCGAGGTTCAAAGCAGTCACTGTGCTCTTTTGTCTGTCGATCTGCGCCCGGAGAGACTCGACCTCTTTCAAAAGCTTGTTCTGTTCTGCGACATCGGCGGAAGAGGCAACTTTGTCGGCCCGCACCCATCCTACTGCTGGGTAGGTTTTAATCGTCTTGTTCAAGCTAAGGGCTACCAACCCCGGAAGCTCTTTGAGTTCAGTCCAGAATTTGACGAGTCGGTTAGTCTGAACCTTCGCACGGAACGCCACAAGCTTTTCTCGAAGTGCCGGGTCCGCATCGGTAAACTTAGCGGGTATCTCCTCGGGAGCCTGATGCACGAAAGCGAGAACTTTCAGGCCGCGCTCTATGGCGTAGTCATATTCCATCTCCGTGTAGCTGACGCCGGTTGAAGACACAGAGCCGTAACGACCACCTAAGATGAGAATATAGTAATCGCAGTCGTCAATGATCCGTTGAATGAAACGCCACTGTTCTTCGTCCATAGCGGGGAAAAGCTCCATCCCGGCCGGAATACAGTCCATCTCCATAAGAGTCTGGAAAACCGCGCTGCGCTCCTCTTGCAAATCTACAAACGTCGAGCTGACAAAGACTTGGTAACGAATGTCCATCGGCACTCCTCTTCCTAGCCAACGGATAGCGCTGGTTGCAGTGAGTCTCAAGACCCGCAGGTAGCTGAAGAAAACGGTCGCTTGCAGCCACGCTTCATAGGGGAGCCGCATCCCATCCACGATCCCGGTCCCTGAAGCCGACCTTTGGTGCTGGCGTAACGTGCGGCTTTTCGCCCTGCTCAACGATTTCCTCAAGCCGTTGCACAACGCCTTCAGCATGAGGGTAGCCCTGCATGACGGTCGTGTGCCAGTTGTGGATGCGCATCATAGCGGTATCCCAGTCGATCCACGCGCTGGCCTTTTCGATCATCGGCTTATAGCTCTCGGCCATCTCCCGAAGCTGCACCGCATCGCTCTTCAGTTTGTTGAGCCCTTCGGCACAGCTCTTTGCCATCTCGGGGTTGCCTGGAAACCGCAGCTCGTATTTCCGAACAAGGCCCGGCGTAACGGCATCCAACATATTCGCGGTACGCATGCATTCTGCGGCCACCTCCGCATTCAGTCTGTAGGCTTCAACTCTGCGGTCGCTGAACTTGCTGGCCCGGTCTTTCTCCCAGCCTATTGCCGACAAGATGATTGATAGAAAGTCCATTGCACTGCCGACCCCAATATCCCCATGAGGTTGAGCATGCTATCAGAGCTGGTTGTGGTCAAGCGGGGCGTAGGGTTGGGCTCGAAGTGCCCGAGATAGACAGGGGTCACACATCTCAGAGGTAATCACGTGGCAGCGGCGGCGAGGTTTCCCCCCGTGGCCCCCTTAGGGTTGCCCATCCGGCGGCAACGTGACCACCTTGCCACTCGCTGGGAGAAGCCCCGAGGTTGCCCCTAGCTCATGGGATACCGCCTCTACGAACACATGAGTAGTTCAAGGGACGGTTGGCACTATTCCCTTACGCCTGAAGTCTGCGTTGATCTTGGCAACTTTGCCCAACTCGCGTTGCTGCTCGATCTCCAGTGCGGCTAGAACTGTCATATCTACGGGCCGCAATAGGGGAAAGGTCTCTGGCCAATCAAGAGGAGCGGGGTGTCCGTGCAGCTTTCTGAGTGTGTCAGGGCTGCCCGCTACCCTATCAATGAGGCTTCCAACGCGGGTTAATGAAGCTTGCTCATCCGTTGCGGAGAACGCACCAAGCGCCAGATTACCGCCTTCGCTTCGGGGGCCGTAGCGATTGAAATGTGTGAGGTGAGCAGCTCGCATACTAAGGATACAGCTTGCCTCTAATTCTGAGACCTCAAGACCACCCTGTATGGCGTGCCGCAAGCAAGCACCCAAGTCATGTCCGATCTTCCTGCCGCTCAGTTGGGCATCCGTATAATCGCTATCCGTAAGATATGCTTTCAGCGTCAACTCAGCAGCCATCGCAAGCAGGTAAGCAACCGGCTCCATAAATTCTATTGGCCTTGTCTGATTTTGTAGGATGATGCGGGCGCTATGCCAATAACGAGCCGCTATAGCCATGCGATAAGAGGCGGCGGAGGTTTTCATGAGGATTCCACGTCGGACTGCTATTGTCTTTTTCCGCTCGATGCTGCCTGAGTCGGTCAAGTCTGCAAAGTCCCAGCAGCTAATCGCTTGCGGGTCTCCACAATGTGCTCAGGCTTCATCCGGCAGCCCCGCGCCTACTTCGAAAAGGTACACTTTAAGCGAATCGCCCAGTGTGCTTCCAAAATCCACTTCGATAATACCCGTTGACAACATAAAACGAAGTGTGAGATATCGAAGCATGCAAAACGAAGCGAGGAGCTTTTCGCATGTTTATTCGGGCATACCTCAGAGCCTCCACAAAGGAGCAGGACGCCGGCCGCGCGAAGCAAGACCTCCAGCGCTTTGTTGATGAGCGGGGTCTCAAGATCGCGGCTACCTACATGGAGAACGAAAGCGGCGCATCCCTGAGGCGTCCCGAGCTGTTCAGGCTCCTAGCCGACTGCCAGCCAGGAGACATTCTGCTTATCGAGCAGGTGGACCGCTTGAGCCGCCTCAATGCTACCGATTGGGAAAGCCTCAAAGCTGAGATAGCTGCCAAGCGTGTGCGTGTAGTGGCGCTGGACCTGCCCACCTCCCACCAATTGGTAAAGGCGGGGGATGAGTTCACAGGTCGCATGCTGGACGCCATCAACGGGATGATGCTGGATATGCTCGCTGCGATAGCCCGCAAAGACTACGAGGATAGACGCAGGAGGCAGGCACAGGGCATCGCGAAGGCTAAGCTGGAGGGTGCCTTCAAGGGACGGCCTGAGGACGAGGAACGGAATGCTGCCCTAATGAAAATGCTCAGGACTGGCATGTCCTACAAGGCCATCATCGAGACCACCAAGGTGAAGCGGAAGGATGGACCTGGGTATGACCGGGTGTCCAGTTCTACGCTTGCTCGATTGGCTAAGCGCATGAAGGAAGCTGAAGGGGCGGCGGCGTAGGGCTCTGGTCTAACGGCTATCTATCTAGACTAATCTAAGGCCCGGCACTCAGTCGGGCTTTTCTGTTTCATCGCCTTGACGTTTGGCGGCACGCTCCCGCCTGCCAAGCTCACGCTCAACGGCTGCCCTGATGAGGTCCGAGCGTTTCTCCTTAGGGCTCAGCAAATTGTCCATGCGCTCAAAGGTTCCGGCTGGGAACCGAGCGGGCATTACCTCGTCATTGATCTTTGTGCGTCCCATGTTGCGGACCAATATCCGATATCTCTTTGAGGGTCAATTTTCTCGTTTGTTGATATCACCTATTGACACGTAAATGATATCATCTATTTTCGCAGATGTGATATCGCCTAAGGCTGCTTGAGGCTTAGGCATTAGCATCCGCCAAACCCTAAAGACCGGCATTGAGCTGGGCACATTGCCGTGCCCGGTGAGACCCGTGTGCACGCCTAAGGAGGGCAACAAGATCATGAAGATTTTCACCACTCTCAACGACATCCGTAACCAGAAGCCGCTCAGTGCCGACTTCAAACGGCTGCTCGCATATCTCGGGAATGGCCACGGCGATGATGAGCCGCTGGACATGGTGACCATACTGCGGTGCAATGGCCTTGATGATGCCATGTGGACCTTTGCCTGTGAGCCGCAACACTGGAAGGCATACCGTGAGCTGGCCATTCAGTTCGCCTGGGCCGAGCTGGACCCCGCAGACGATGCGGCCGCATGGGATTGCTTGATGTCCCTTGAGGATATCTTGGCTGGGTCTGCCACCGATGAGGATTTCAGAGCAGCGAGCATGGTATTGGGGAATGCTCCGAGCTGGACCCAGATGGCGGCACATCGGGGAGCGTGGTCAGCGAGGTGGTGGGTAAGTAATGCCGTAAGCGAAAAGACACTGACGCAGATAGCAGAGGCATTCCTCTCCTCATCGGCGGAACTGGCTCGGGAGCTGGCAGCCAAGCGAACAGAGAAGCAGGAGGCTTTCGCTAGGGCGGCATGAGGCCCAATTCCCGCAGTAGTGAGAGAGAAGTTTGAGTTTGAATAGGGCTTCAATTCGCTGCTTAGTGAAGAGACATCGCCAATGCCATACCAAGAAGCCCGGCACACGGTCGGGCTTTTTGCTTTCCCCTTCGTAGTGAGAAGATAATTCAGGCTTAAACTAGTTTGCACACATGCTCTAGACCACATCGGTTCCCGCCAACTCGGTCGCATGGTCCCTGCGAGCCACCTTTTCGGGCAGAGGGATCGGCTTCGGGTTACTCTTGCAAAGATTTTTTCGCTCAGCGCAGAGTTGCGCAACGGCGGCATTTCGTTCTTACGCAGGGAATTGCATTTTGTGGCCTCTCGCTAGAAGCGCCACCATTTACGCGTGTGTTCTCCCGAAAAATCATATTGACGTTGTGCGGTGGCCTGTGTTTTCCTCACGATCATAGAGGACGGAGAAGACCAAAAACCGGTGGACACCGCAGCGAGATAAAGTCGCTGGGCTGCCACGCGCCGTGACCCTCTAAGCCTAAACCCGTTGCCACCAAGACGTGGCCGCATCTCGCCACATCGCCGCTAACCGCAAGAATTTCGCGTGGCTAATCACCAGCCGATCACGCGCGTTCTTTTGCGCCCATTCACCCAACTAACTGCTTCGATATTCGAAGACATCACGGAGACCCGCATGGACCCGAAGGAATTCGAACGCCTTTTTGGCGTCAAGTCACCATCCACCACCTCACCGCAGAACGAAGCACAAGGGGAGCAAGTGGCCCCCAACGTACGGCAGGCCACCGGCCAACAGCCTCAAGCCACTCCCGCTGCCACCACCGAGCAACCGACCAATCAGACCCCTCCCGGCCAGCAGCTTCAGATAGACCCTCAGGCAGTTCAACACCTCCTCGGCACCGTCCAGGCTGTTGTTAGTGGAAGCAGTCCGGCTCAGGGCGGGACCTCCGAGCAGCCATTTGGCGCAGAGCTCGGCATCACGCAGAACCCTGATGGCTCCTTTAGCGCCCCGGATGCCGCCCCCGACGACCCTCTTGCCGCCCAAGAGAACGCCACGGGCATGGCCGGTATGGTTGCGCCGGTCACGGGTGGCCTCAAGTCTGTCTTTGAGACCAAGGACTTTCTTTTTGGTGACACACCCCCCGAGAGGCAGTCGGCAGCCAGGCGGTTCGTTGAGGGCCTGGACAAGCACATCAAGCAGGAAAGCCCGATCATCGGGGGTCTCTCCTCGGGCATTGGGCAGTTCACCGTGGCGATGATGGGTCTCGGCAAGCTGGGCACCTTGGCAAAGGCTGTGCCTGTTGTCGGCTCATCGCTGGCATCTGGGCAAGCCTTCGCGGAAGCCTACAAGTACGGAAAGCTTGGGCTTGAAGCTGGCAAAGCGGCCCTCGCTGGTGCCATCGCCTTTGATCCCCATGAAGCCCGCCTATCTAACCTTATTCAGGATACGCCTCTAGCCAACCCCTTCAATGCGTGGCTTGCGGCTAAGCCGGGGGATAGCGCCGCTGAGGGACGCCTGAAGAACGCCATGGAGAGCCTCGGCATGGATGCTGCCATCATCGGCACATTCACAGGTGGCTTGCGAATATGGAAGTACCTGAAGGCAGGCGATACGGCGGCAGCAAGTCGGGCAGTGAGCGGGCTTGAAGCCGAGCAGGCAGCGCATATCCAAGAGGAGCAGCAAGCCAATGCTGGAGTTGGGGAGCAGCCTGGGACGGTTGACCCGCAAAAGTATACCCCTGCCAATCAGAACACGGTGGCAACTCCTAGTGTCACCGAGGGAGCAAGCTCCGTGCCAGCAACGGCAGAGAGCAACCCGGCTGGAACTGCTAGCCAAGAAGTGGCGGGAGGTTCCCAAGCCCAGCCACAGCGGGGAGCCATCCCAGATGGGGCCGGGCAGCCATCTCCCCAAGTGCAGGGAAGTCCTGCGGACACGAGCAGCACGCCCACGAGGACAACAGAGCCGACCACCACTGCCAATCCCCCAGCGTTCAAGACAGCGGTAGACTTCCAGCCCAGCGTCATGCCGAGCCTTTTGGATGAGCTTCCTCTGTCCTTGGAGAATGCCGAAAAGGATTGGGAGGCGATGACGAAGTACGGCACATGGGAAAAGGTTGCCCAGGCGGGCACGCGGCTAAGTCCCGACTTGGGGGCGTTGTGGGATCGCTTCAAGACCGACAGCGATGTCATCGAAGCTATGGACCTTGCAGTCAATCACAAGGCCGAAGAGCTACAAGCTCAGGGGTTTCGGGGAAAGCTGACAGACCCCAAGCTGCAAGAGCAGATCACGGCGTTTGCCTCGCTGACCGGCACCGATCCGGCTGGCCTTGCGGGCACCCTTCAGCAAGCCGGGGAGGCGTCCACGACGCTCACCGCCAAGATGATAACCGCAGGCTCACTTGCGGCAAAGGCGTTTCAGGACGCCTCGTTGCTGGCCATGCGGCGCAAGATCGGGGACTATACGCAGTATGGCGGAATAGAGGCCATGGAGCAGGAGATTGCCAAGCGGTTCTCGATTGCGACCACCTTCCTCAAGATTGCCAGCGATATCCGGTCTCAGGCTGGGCGCTCGCTTAGGGCTAACCGTGGAAAGCCTTTCGGTCCGTCGATGTTCGAAGGTGTCAGCAAGGATCGCTTGTTTGATCTGCTGGTGCAGGCGCAGGCAAACCCGAATGCTCTGAAGACGTTGGCAGACCCCGGACTAGGCCGCAAGATCATGGACACCGTGAACTACATGCGGGTGTCCAGCCTTGTGTCCGGCCCTAAGACCCAGCTTATCAATATCATGACCAATGGGTACATGCTCGGTGTCCGTCCCATGGAGCGTATCCTTGGGTCCATCCCCGGAGCCGTAGCCGGTAGTGATGCCAGCAAGGCGCTCATCAAGGAGAACCTGAAGCAATACAGCTACATGGGGTCTGCCTTCTATGACGGCTTCTCCCAGGCAGTCAAAGCGTTCACCAGCAATGACGGCGTGCTGCGTCCTCACAATTCGGAGGCATTCGGCCCCGAGGCGCGGTGGCAGGTTCCCGGTACACAATCCCTCGGTGCGAACTACTTCAAGCCGTGGGACAGCATCCCTAACGTCCTCTACAATGCCTTCTCCATCCCACTCACGGTGGCTGGTGTAGCTCCACGCACCCTCGGTGGTGTGGATGAGCTGGTGAAGCAGATTGTCTACCGCTCCAAGCTGGCAGCAACCGCCAATATGGAAGGCACCGAGCGAGCCGTTACGGCGGGGCTCACGGGGAAACCTGCAAAGGACTTCGTGAAGAGCTACGTCTCCCAGCGCCTAGACAATGCGTTTGACGCAGAGGGGCGTGGGGTAGACCCCGAAGCTCTCCGTGAAGCCAACATTGCGACCTTCCAGCAAGACCTCCTACCGGGCACGCTTGGCAAGAACATCCAGACCCTTGTGTCCAACGACAAGACCCAGCTCATTCGGCTCATCCTGCCCTTCGTGAAGACGCCTACGAACGTCATCCGGTTTGGCTGGAAGATGACCCCCGGCCTCAACATGTTCCAAGAAGAGTATCGCCAGATGCTCTCCGGGGCGCTGGGGCAGGAGGCCAAGGCTCAGGCTATCGGCCAGATGACCATGGGGTCTCTCTTCATGGGGTCCGCTGCGTTCCTCGGTGCTCAGGGCATGGTGACAGGTGGTGGGCCTTCGGACCCGAAGCTTAAAGCCCAGATGTTGGCTACTGGCTGGAAGCCCTACAGCATTGTGGTCCAGCACGATGATGGCACAAAGTCCTACATCCCGTTCGACCGATATGATCCCGTGGCGCTACCTTTCGGCATCATCGCGGATATCCAGGATGCCTACCACATCATGGGTGACGATGCGGCTGGAACCCCGGAGATAGAGAATGCTAAGGGGGCGCTCCTCATATCGCTCGCCAAGCAGTTCACATCTCGCACGTACCTCTTGAGCCTGAACCAAGCTCTGGATGCATTGACCGATCCCGACCGGCAAGGCGCTGCGTTCATTGGGGGTCTGGCTCAAAGCATGGTCCCATTCAGCGGGGCCACACGCCAGCTCTCCACGGACCCGTACCTTCGGGATGCCCGCACGATCACCGACAAGATGATGCAGGTTATTCCCGGCATGTCGCAGGACCTACCGCCCAAGTACAACTGGTTGGGCCAGCCGATCCTCAACAGGCAAGGCTTGTGGTCTGACGACAATGGCACCCTCGTGGACCAGGAGACGATGAGGTTAGTTCTTGAGGGCGGCACCCTCATGGGTCCTCCGTCACCAACCCTCGCGAACAAGGTGGACCTCCGCAACATCACCATGACCAACGGGGAGAACGCCTACGTGATGTACCAGCGGTTGGCCGGTAAGCCTAGCCCAAATGCCAAGTCGCTGCGGGACACCATAGCGGATGCCATGAAGTCTGAAGCCTACCTCAGGGCACCGGACGGCCCGGTCGATGTTAGGGGCACCAAGCAATGGCTGCTGGCTGCCCGTGTGCAGAAATACCGCGATGCCGCAATGGCTCGGCTCAAAGCAGACAAGAACGTGCGGGATGCCTTGATGGCGGCTCAGCGCAAGGTGGTGGACCACTACGCCCACCTGAAGCAGGACCCACAGCAACAAAGCCCAGAGCAGAAGGCCAACATACAGCGCATTATTGATGGCTTCGGAGCAGGGAATAAGTGATGGAGCGGGGCGCTACTTACAAACTCTTCGTCCATTCGGCTGGCGTGAATACAGGCAAGGGCAGCTTTCCTACGCACGTATGGTTGGCGTACCTTGAAGACCTCAATGAGCAGACTGTTTGGACCAACGTTTCGGAGCCACTTGAAGCCGTGGACGGATCAGCAGGCCATGCACTGCACATCGCTATTCGAACAGCCATCGACCACTTGCCCGATAACTGCACGGCTCTGCTATTCTCACCGCAAGAGCAGATCACCGCGATATATAGGGTCTCTCGCGAAAAGCGGCGACAAGACAAATACAGGGGTTCGAACAAGAAGCTTCGTCCGAGCGCAGACCTGATAATGGACAATGACAACGTGATGGAGGCTCGGGGGATTGCTCTCGTGGTTCGGCCTCCCGAGGAGCACCATGAATACGACATGGTGAACGTAACGCTGAGAGTAGAGGCGCAGGACCGCTGGCAAAGAGCCTGCCGCGCCGCCGAGAGTAAGTTTGGCGTGTAATGGACCAGCTAGCCAACCACAGAGGGTCCCGCAGCGATGCGGGGCCTACCACTTCCGCAGAGCTTCCACACGTTTTACATTGGGACGAATGGCTTTCCGGTGAAACTGGACGGATCGCAGCCATAGTTGAGGAGGTCGTCAACCTATTGCCGGCGCCCACCGTGACACCGGGGAGGTCGCCGCGCTCTGATGCAGCTCAGCGCCGCCGTGTTGCTGCGGAAACCCTTGTCGCCAACCTCGTCGTCGTCATCTTAAGCCCGATGCGTTACGCAAGCTTGGCGGTGCCGATGGCCAGCGCCAGGGGCAGCCGGTATGACCGCCGTGCTTTCAGTCGGGAGGTCTTGAGGACATGCGTAACGGAAATGCATGAGGCGGGCTTTCTGACTCTAACCGAAGCGGTCTTCCGGCAGCAGCGCACCACGATCTCACCTACCGAACGCTTCCGGCTACTCGTCCAGAAACACGGGGTTACGCTTGGTGATATCGGCAGGGTGCGGGGCCGCGAGACGATTGAGCTTTGGGCGGCGGGGCCTAAGCACCAACGGAAAGAGCGGATAGAATATCGCGACACGCAGGAAACCGAACGGCTGCGGGCTGAGATGGAGACGATCAACGCCCACCTTTCCAGAGCTGACATTCGGTACGGCGGCCAGCCTCTCTATCCAGTCGGGCACCTCGTCCGCAAGTTCCGTGCCGGGGGCGTGGGTGAGCCGCATGGATTCAATCTCCATGGTCGCCTCTACGGTGGCGTATGGGAAACGCTCCCGAAATCCCAGCGGCACTTGCTGACTATCGATGGCGAGGAGCTGTCTGACCTGGACTTTTCCGCGATGTTCGTAAGGCTGGCCTATTGTCGGCAAGGCGTTCAACCCCCGGCAGGTGACCTGTATGCCATCCCCGGCTTGGCGGGCTTTCGTCATGCTCTGAAGCCCGTAGTCAACTCCCTATTCTTCCGGCAAAAGGAGGCCACGAGGTTGCCCGCTGAGGCGCGGGAAGCATTGCCGGGGGATTGGACCATGGGCCGTGTAAAGGTCGCTGTAGCCGCTCTCCACCCCGCCATAGTGCCGCTCTTTGATACCAACATCGGCATGGAGCTTTTCGCTGCCGAAGCGGAAATCCTTGTCGCTGTGCTTCTGGCCTTATTCGCGGTGGGGATTACGGCGTTGAATATGCATGATGGCATCTTGGTGGCCCAGTCCAAGCGGAAATACGCAATGGAAACAATGCGCCGCGTGAGCTTTGAGAAGACCGGCTTTGTCTTTGAGGTCTGCGAGAAGTCTGTCAGAAGGCCGCTTGGGGAATAACTTCTTGCTATTGGACTAGAGGCGGGGCTCTAGGCGGCTACGCAGAATGCTTTTATCTCCAGACCACCATTGACGCTGAATGTGCAGCTAGCGGGTCTAGGGATATGCGAGCGCTGTACCTTACGGCTGTCCTCAAGGTGATGCACTTCATGCCCAGCCACTTGCTTTCACACAGGGCTTGGCACAGGGGAACAATGGTGGCAGGTGATATACCTACGCACGTAGCCGAACACCCGGCTGGCCATGGTTCAGAAACTCTATGCCCGCAGCCTCAAGCGCTCGCATTACAGCTTGAATCGTGTCGAGTCCACTTGTCAGCACCTCAGCGCCCCGCTTCTCCATCGCCACTATGGTGTTCTTGTTGACCCCTGCCGCCTTGGCCAATGTGGTCTGATCCATCGCGACCAGCGCACGGGCGGCCCTTAGTTGATTTCCGGTAGTCAGCACGAATCGTTCCCCTCATTGTCTCTTGACAGCAGTGTGTGGTCTATGGCCCTATCATAATGGTTATTAATACTAGTTTAATAGGCATATAGATGACTTTAGTATTCCGGCCCACCCAGACCCTCTACACCTTTACGCCCCTTTCAGCCGCACACGGCCTTCCCAAAGGCTGGCTACTACGGATGCCCATGGCGGGGCAGTATGTCAGCGTGGAGCTATTCGCCTTACAGCCCGGCATCAGGGGGGCCTATCGCATTCATGTGTCTGAGAAGCTCCCGGTTGATGAGTGGGAGAAGGCAGCGATGGAGGTCATGCATAGCCTCGCCTGCTTCATGGTGACCGACCGGGGGCCCATCACCGAGCACCTAGCGGATGGCATGGCTGGAGAATTCCATCTCATCTGGACCACGGGGGTTATTGCCCCCGAGATCGCAGCGGTCCACGTACCCTATCCAATCGAGGCAGCCGCCAAGGGGATGCGCTGGGTTAGGAACACACGGCAGGCCGACGCGCTAAACCACTACATCAGGCAGTAATGCCCAGCACCACCCCGCGCTTAGTACACCCTACGGATAGCCGCAAGGTCCCACCGAGCACAGCTTCCGTCTGTCATCGGGACGCTACAATTGGCCAGCGCCCTGTCTAGCTTTGCTTGCCAAGCGTCCTCATGCCAAGCCCAGAGGAATATGCCCAGGATGATGAGGGGGCCAAGCACCCAGTTGGTGAAGAAGCTTTCCTTCATGGCCATTGCGCCTCCCTTTCCGCGCCAACAATCAACTGGCCACAAGCCCCACAGCGGCAGAAGTGGCCACCCTTGTCGCCTGCTTTCAGCCGTGCCCGCATAGTTTCTAGGGTTTCCCTAAGGTCCTCCTGCGGGTTGCTCCATAGGCGTTTGGAGCTTCGGGCGGCGGCGAGGGCTTCCTTTGTGGGGTACAGGAGGTCTCTGAGCAGTTTAAATTCCGTGAGGGCATCCTCACGTAGCAAGGAAGAGTATGGCGCCTCGCCCGGCACATAGGGATCGCCCGCAGCCTCACGTTTGGCCAGCCATTTGGCAACGGCTTTGGCGGGGGTTGCATAGGCTAGAAAAAGTTCGGCGTTCTCCGCGACAAACATTGCATCAACCTCGTGGCGAGGCTCAATTGCGGCAAGGGCGTCTCTGTAGGATACGATTAGCATGACCCCCAGTTGTTCCGGTTGATCTTTGATGACCACACGGTATGGCCGGGGCTCTTCTCTCAGGCCGTACCACGCAAGTTCCCAGCGCCGTTTGGCGATAAAGTAGCGCATCTCCACCGCATCCCAGAACATTGAGTCCCAGGCTTCAGCATTCTTGAACCTACGCGTTCTTATGGCCTCCTGGTTCCGCTGGCGGTCACGGCTCCATTTCTCCCATTGCTCTGGCGTCATGATTGGCGTGCTGCGTTGGACGGCACATCCCTCCTCATCAATTGCCTTCATGTCTTGCCGCAGCCGCTGTAGCAGTTCCTCGCGTGTCTCAGCCATCTTGCTGACCCTCCAGCTCGTACCTCGGGAACAGCTTCATGGCGTCCACCTTGGCCTTCAGCGGGACTGTCCCATAGCTCTCGCCTATAGTGTCCGGGGCATGGCCACAGATCGCATCCAACGTGGTGTTCTCAATGCCCGCGCCACGGCCTTTGGTCTTGAAGGTGTGCCTCCAGCCGTGGTTGGGGGCGACATTGGGGTCTGTAACGAATTGCCGGGCGAACTCAGCCAATCGGTTCTTTTTGCTCTGCCACACGCCCCGCACCGTTGAGTCTGGCTTGATTGTCATGAACAGGTAGCCGGCTGGTGCCTTCTCAACAAAAGCAGTGAAGCCCATTTCGATTAGGTGCTCATGGAGCGGGACTTCACGATACTCCTTGCCCTTCACCGTGCCAGCTTCGGGGGTGATGGACATGACCCAAGACCCACTTACCTCCCGTATGTCTTCCTTTCGGAGCTGCACCAGCTCGCCCACCCGGCAGCCCGAGTACGCGCATAACCATGGTATCCAGCGTTTCGCCTTCTCTGTCTGGTTGCGGAGCTTCGTGTGAGCCAGCGCGTCAGCACCGGACAGGATCGCTCTGGCTTCGGCGTCGGTGAAGTCCCGCTCCCGCACCTTAACCCTTTTGCCGAGCTTGATGGTCACGCCCTTGGCAGGATTGGAGGGCATCTTCAGGTTCGTCACGGCCCAATCAAAGACGCTCTTAAAGGCTGTCAGATCGCTAGCCTTGACGGTCTTCGCTGAGACAGGCTTCTTGGTCTTCGGGTTGATCGCGGATAGGCGGTGGTCCTTGTAACGGACGATATCGTGAGGTGTTACCCGCAAGGCGTCATCATGGCCGAGGAATGTAGAGAAGAGCCGGAAGGTGTTCGCGTAGCTATCGTGAGTGCTCTCCGATTTGCCAGCTGCTTTGGCTTCAGACCACCAGTCTTCAACCAGTCCCGTGAGCGAGACGGACTTAAGGCTCTTGGGCTTTGCCTGCGCTGCCTCTGGCTGCTCCCATGGAGGGAATTTGCTGATGTTTGGGTCTGGGCTGTAATCGCCATCGGCCACCCTTGCGTTCGTCTGAAGGCCGTCTATCAACATCCTGCCGAATGCGACCGCTAGCTTAGTCCGACTCGCTGGTGTCACCGCTGGGATGCCTAACGCGCTCAGCCTGCGGTCAATGTCAGGGCCGTGGGCTTCAAGGAAATACTCTTCGCCCTGGCCGTCAGCTCGCTCCTTGAGGCGCTGGCGTGCGGCCTGGAGCATTTCGGCCTCGTCAAAGCCGTCATCGTCTCGGGTGAAAAACTCACCGGTAGAAGGTGTATAGGTTAAAGATCCCGTGACATCAGGACCGGATGACCACGACTTGTAAAACTCTCCAGCAAGCGCTGTGATTTGGCGGTGTGTGAGCTGTATGGGCCGGCCATTTCGCACGGCCTCAAGGTACTGCTCCACGTAACTTAGCGCTTCGGCTTGTCTTACTCGGACCTCGCTCGGGAGGCTTGTCCTAAGGGAAAACCGGATGCTTTGCGTGCTGCTGGTCACGGTGAAGGTCACCGAGCCTTCAGCCAGCGGAATGACAAGCGTTTTGCCCACCAATCGGCTCAATAAATCGGTGGGAATTCGCTTCACAAAGTGAGCGTTGGGTGAACCCTTCGAAGCCATCGGACGCACAAGCCTTAAGCGCATAGTTACGAGCCTTTGTTACAAGGTACTAAATGCGCAACTTATTGGGAAGGCTTAACTATCTGATCTGGCTAAGATCAAGAATGGAATGGTGCCCAGAAGAGGACTCGAACCTCCACACCCTTTCGGGTACCAGCACCTGAAGCTGGCGCGTCTACCAATTCCGCCATCTGGGCGACGGACACGCATGTAAGGGGGTGGCCGTCTGGTGTCAACAGGGTTTTTGAAGTTTTCGTGTCAATCTGGAAAAAAGCGGTTGAAGCCCGGGTCAGACCCGGGCTGCCGCCCACGCGGTGATCAGGCCAAGTCCCTGTTCCAGCAGGGCCTTTGCCTCGCTTTCGCTTCCGGCTTCGACATAGCAGCGCATTTCCGGCGCGTTTCCGGAGGGGCGGAAATGGATGATTCGGCCGTCCGCAAGTGTTACCCGCAGCCCGTCTATGTCGCTCTTCGATGTCACTCCGGCAATGGGGCTAAGGAAGTCCGTGAGGTTGGCGTCGGAAGCGCGCAAATAGGCCATCAGCGCGGCGCTGGTTTCCACAGGGAAATTCTCCAGACGGTCGGCGGCGGCAAAGGGCAGGCGATAGCCGCCGGCCACGGCGGAGAGCGGTTTCTTCGCCTGTGCGGCGGCATAGAGCGTCGCGAGGATCGGCAGGAAGCTGTCGCGTGTCGGCAGGGCGTCGAAGGGCTTGCCCGCGACGGTGAAGCGGCTCGCCGTCAGCGTGCCGCCATTGGCCTCGAAACCCATGACATTGGCCTTGCCGGCGGCAACGGCTTCGTCCATGCCGGCGATCACATAAGGCGAGCCGACGCGGGTGCGGGTGACCGCATAGGAGCCGGCGGCTTCGATGCCGGAATTGGAGGTAACCGGGGTCACCACGACCTCGGCGCCGAGGAAGTTCGCGGCGATGAGGCCGAGCAGATCGCCGCGCAGCGGCTCGCCGGTTTCATCCGCGACAAGCGGCCGGTCGCCATCGCCATCAGCCGAGACGATGGCATCAAGCCCGTGCTCCGGCGCCCAGCCCTTCAGCAGCCGGATGGTATCGGCGGAAACGGCCTCGGTATCGACCGGAATGAAGCTCTCGGAGCGGCCGAGCGGCACTACGCGAGCGCCGTAATGGGCAAGCACCTGGCCGAAGAGGTCGCGGGCGACCGTGCTATGCTGATAGACGCCGATGGTGAGGCCTGCGAGGCTGCCTGCGGGAAGCAGACCCTTGTTGCGTTCCAGGAACAGCGCTTCGGTCTCCGCCGTGCGATTTTCGGCACTGCCTGATGTCTCGTCGATGAGCGTGTCGATGATCGCGGTTGCTTCCGCGCTGATCGCCAGCTCGTCCCGCTTGTCGATCTCGCCGTCCGGCCGGTAGAATTTGATGCCGTTGCGATCGGCGGGGATATGCGAGCCGGTGATCATCAGCGAGGCGGCTTTGAGCTGCAGCCCGTAAAGCGCCAGCGCGGGGGTCGGCAGCGCGCCGCAATCGATCGGCGTCAGACCGGCGCGCTTCAGGGCGCCGATGCAGGTGGCCGAAATGGCAGGGCTCGACTCGCGGAAGTCGCGGCCGACGAGAATGAGGTCGCCGGGTTTGGCATGGCCGCTCTTCAACAGGTGGTGGGCAAAGGCGGTCGCATAGAGGGCGGATGCCCGTCCGATGAGGTCGACGGACAGGCCGCGAAGGCCGCTGGTGCCAAATTTCAAGCTGCTCACGGGCAATCTCCTCGGAATGATTGCGCTGTTATGGCGCAAGCCGTCTTAAGGATCAACCGATCGTGAAGCGTTGTTTTCCGGTTGCGGCAGCACTGGTTTTGCCACCGTCATGACCCCAAATAGATATGGAAGCGCCGCGGCAGCGACATCGGCTGGCGGCGCCCGCTACAGGAGTTTATCATGGCTGTTTTCGGCAGGATCGCGTTCGGTTGCGCTCTCGGTTTCGCCTTGCTGGCGCATGCGGATTTCGCCGCTGCCGCTTCCGATCCTCCGAGGATCGTCATTCCGCCGCGCACCACCAACTCCGTCATTTGTGATTCTCGCGGCTGCTTCGGCTTCGGGTCACGGCAATTCTATACCCGTCCCGGCCAGCCCCTTCCCATCACGCCGCCCTATACCGGCGGCACGAACCGTTACGACAGCCCGCGGATTCAGATCCCTCCGCGCGAAGACTATACGCCCCCGAGGGTCGTCTATCCGTCGCCGGCGCAGCAGCGCGCGCGGCATCAGATGTGGTGCGCCGAACGCTATCGGACCTATAACCCAGGCACCAACCTCTATTCCACCATCCATCACGGCTTCCAGACCTGCCGTTCGCCCTTTGACTGAGAGCTGCGGCCCGCAATAGGCAGTTCAGCTTTCCAGCGATGCGCGGTCCGTATGGCCGAGATCGCGCTCGGGGTCGATGATATCGCGCACCCGCTGCTTCAGCTCCTTCGGCCCGGGGAAACCGCCGTCGCGCTTGCGTTCCCACAAGAGCTCGCCATCGATGCGGATTTCGAAGACGCCGCCGGTGCCGGGTATCAGCGCCACTTCGCCGAGACTGTCGGTGAAAGTCTGCAGCAGCTCTTGCGCCATCCAGCCGGAGCGCAGCAGCCAGTTGCATTGCGTGCAATAGAGAATGGTGATCCGCGGCTTGTCGCTCATCGTTGTCATCCTTCGTCGTTTGATGACATCTAGAGCATTTCCAGGAAAAGTGTGAAGCGGTTTTCCGTTCGGAAATGCGCAAAAACAAAAGGATAGAGCGCTGCCGTGACCTTGTTTGGAACGGAAGCGCTCCAGGCTCAACCTTGGCGGGCTGCAAGCTAGGCCCTTGCCTGATCACCCCGCCTCGTGCTCATCTCTGGCGAGAACATTGCTCGGGAATCATCGGCATGCGCGTCGCAATCATCGAGAATATGAAGAATACCCCGCTCGGCGCCCTCGGCATCGCGCTGGAGGAGGCGGGAGCTGAGGCCGAATGGTTCCGCGCATGGGACGGCGAAGCGCTTCCCAAGGATACGGCATCTTATGACGCGCTCGTCGTGCTCGGCGGCGAACAGAATGCCCGCGACGACGAAACCCATCCCTACCTGCCGGAACTGGCGCAGCTGATGCGCCGCTTCGAGAGTGAGGATAAGGCCGTGCTCGGCATCTGCCTCGGCAGCCAGATCCTTGCGCGCGCCTACGAGGCGGAAAATCTCATCGGCGCGGCCGACGAATTCGGCTGGAAAATGGTGGGCCTGACCGAGGAGGGCAAGACGGATCCGCTGCTCGCCGGCGTCGGCGACCAGTTCACCATTTTCGAATGGCACTCCGATACCTTCACCCTGCCGGCCGGCGCCGTGCGCCTGGCGACCAACGGCGTCGCGCAGAACCAGGCCTATCGCATCGGCCGCGCCACCTATGGCACACAATTCCACTTCGAGGCCAATGCCGCCGTGGTCGACCGCTGGCGTGCCGAATTCAAGGCGACGATCGAAAGCAAGGAACCGGGTTGGCTGGAAAGCTATCCGGAGCTTGTTGCCCAACATGCGGAAGCTGCGGAGACTGCGGGCTTGGCGATTGCGCGTGCCTGGGTGCAAACGATCGGAACACGGCAGACGCTTCTTCAGGCAGAGGAAGCATGAGGATTGCTATAGGCTTCCAATTCAGAGGGAAGCCGGTGTCGGCATCATCCGAAGATGAATGCCGGCGCCGATATATCATCAAAGACGGGAGGAGATAAGATAATGACGACGCTGGAACTACCCTGCGAGGGCGGCTGCCGTTGCGGACAGGTGCGGTTGAAGATCAGCGCCAAGCCCTTGCTGACCATGGCCTGTCATTGCACCGGCTGCCAGCGCATGACCGGCAGCGCCTATTCGCTGAGCGCCGCTATCCCCTCCGATGGTTTCGAGGTGACGCAGGGCGAACCGGTCATCGGCGGCCTGCATGGCGACGCCATCCATCATTATTTCTGCCCGCATTGCATGAGCTGGATGTTCACAAAGCTCGACGGCGTGGATTGGTTTGTCAATCTGCGCGCCACCATGCTCGATGACCCCAGCTGGTTCACGCCCTTCATCGAAACCTGGACGAGCGAAAAACTGCCCTGGGTGACGACGCCGGCCAAGCACAGCTACGCCGCGCTGCCAGCGATGGAAGAGTATGAAGGTTTGACGAAGGAATATATGGCGCAGGCCTAAACCTGCAGCGAACCCACGCCGTCAGAATTGCCGGTATTTCGCAAAAGGCAGACCGTGCTTTTCGATATAGGCATTTGCTTCGGCAATCGCCTCTGCATTTTCGACGAGCCAGAAACGTTCGCGCTCAATCTTGCTGGCGCGAGCGGATTTGTCTTCAATAGGATGTGAGGTATCGATCTTCGAGTCGCTCACTCATCCCCCATCTTCAGCGCGGCGATAAACGCTTCCTGCGGGATTTCGACCTTGCCGAACTGCCGCATGCGCTTCTTGCCTTCCTTCTGCTTGTCCAGCAGCTTGCGCTTGCGGGTGGCGTCGCCGCCGTAGCACTTGGCGGTCACGTCCTTGCGCAGCGCCTTCACCGTCTCGCGGGCGATGATGCGCCCGCCGATAGCAGCCTGGATCGGGATCTGGAACATGTGCTGCGGGATCAGGTCCTTGAGCTTCTCGCACATGACGCGGCCGCGCTTTTCGGCGGCCGAGCGGTGCACCAGCATGGACAGCGCGTCGACCGGCTCGGCATTGACGAGGATCGACATCTTGACGAGATCGCTCTCGCGATAGTCCGTCAGGCTGTAGTCGAAGGAGGCATAGCCCTTGGAAATCGACTTCAGGCGGTCGTAGAAATCGAAGACGACTTCGTTGAGCGGCAGGTCGTAGGTGATCATGGCGCGGTTGCCGACATAGGTCAGCTCGGTCTGGACGCCACGGCGGTCCTGGCAGAGCTTCAGGATCGAGCCGAGATAGTCGTCCGGCGTCAGGATCGTCGCCTTGATCCACGGTTCGCGGAATTCGGCGATCTTGACCACATCGGGCATGTCGGCCGGATTGTGCAGCTCGATCTCGGTGCCGTCGGTCATGGTGAGTTGATAGACGACGGAAGGGGCCGTCGCGATCAGGTCGAGATTGAATTCGCGCTCCAGGCGCTCCTGGATGATTTCCAGATGCAGCAGGCCGAGGAAGCCGCAGCGGAAGCCGAAGCCGAGCGCAGCTGACGATTCCATCTCGAAGGAGAAGCTGGCATCGTTGAGGCGCAGCTTGCCCATGGCCGAGCGCAGATCTTCGAAATCGGCGGCATCGACCGGGAAGAGGCCGCAGAACACCACAGGCTGGGCCGGCTTGAAGCCGGGCAGGGCCGCGGCGGTCGGGCGCTTGTCCTCGGTAATGGTATCGCCGACGCGGGTATCGGCCACTTCCTTGATCGAGGCGGTGATGAAGCCGATCTCGCCGGGGCCCAGGCTCTCGACGGTCAGCATCTTCGGCGTGAGAACACCGACGCGCTCGATCTGGTATTTCACGTCCGTGCCCATCATGCGGATGGTCTGGCCCTTGGTCATCACGCCGTCGATGATGCGCACGAGAACCATGACACCGAGATAGGTGTCGTACCAGCTGTCGACCAGCAGGGCCTTCAACGGCGCCTTTTCGCCGCCGGGGCTCTTGGGCGCCGGCAGCTTGTGGACGATGGCTTCGAGAACGTCGGGAATGCCGAGGCCGGTCTTGGCCGAGATCAGCACGGCCTCGGAGGCGTCGATGCCGATGACTTCCTCGATCTGCGCCTTGATGCGGTCCGGTTCGGCCGCCGGCAGGTCGATCTTGTTGAGAACGGTGACGATCTCGTGATTGTTGTCGATTGCCTGATAGACGTTGGCGAGCGTCTGCGCTTCCACGCCCTGGCTGGCATCGACCACCAGCAGCGAACCTTCGCAGGCCGACAGCGAGCGCGAGACTTCATAGGCGAAGTCGACGTGGCCGGGCGTGTCGATCAGGTTGAGGATATAGGTCTCGCCATTGTTGGCTTTGTAGTGCAGGCGCACCGTCTGAGCCTTGATGGTGATGCCACGCTCGCGCTCGATATCCATGCTGTCGAGCACCTGCTCCGACATCTCGCGTTCGGCCAGGCCACCCGTCGTCTGGATCAGACGATCGGCCAGCGTCGATTTGCCGTGGTCGATATGGGCCACGATCGAGAAGTTGCGGATGTGCGAAAGCGGTGTGGTGGAATTGGTGCTCATGCGCGCCATATAGCAGCGCCGCCCCGCGCCGCAAAGCGGAAAAGCGGGGTTTTGACGGCTATATTCACGCTGTGGCAGGGTTTTCTGACGTCACGGCCGGCAGATTATGATCATGCTTGATTCCATCATTGGATCGTGTAATTCTCTTATAATAGAATTTCAGCGCAGATGATGGAGTCAAATGGCTGATGATGATCTGGAACTGGCGATCGGCGCGCGGATCAAGCATCTGCGTATCGCTCGCGGCCTGACGCTGGACGAGTTGGCGAATGCCTCCGCCGTCAGCCGCGCGATGATCTCGCGCATCGAGCGGGCCGAGGCAAGCCCGACGGCGTCCCTGCTGTCGCGGCTCTGCGCGGCGCTCGGCCTGTCGCTTTCGGCCTTCTTCGCCGAGGACGATAATGATGTGTCGCCGCTGGCTCGCCGCGACCAGCAGGCGGTCTGGCGCGATCCGGAAACCGGCTATGTCAGGCGTGCCGTCTCGCCGCCTGGAACGGGCTCGAAGGTCGATCTTGTCGAAGTCGTCTTTCCCGTCGGCGCACGCGTCAGCTTTCCGCCGAATAGCGCGAGTCTCGGCATGACCCAGCATGTCTGGCTGTTCGAGGGCGAGATGGAGGTGACCCACCGCGATATCACGCATCGCCTGATGCCCGGCGATTGCCTCTACATGGGCGTCGGCGATGGCCATGCCTTCCACAATCCCGGTGAGGCCCCTGCGCGCTATTGCGTCATCCTCGATCGCGGCCGTTCATAAAACCATCCAAGGACCGTTTCATGCCCGACATTCGCCTTCTATCCGCTGCTGATGCCCGTACTGTCCTCTCCGATCTTTGCGAGGTGCTTGCCGATTGCGTCAATGGCGGTGCCTCCGTCGGATTCATGCAGCCCTATGGATCTGCTGATGCCGTGCCCTATTGGCAAGGCGTTGCCGATAGTGTCGAGAGCGGCGCGACATTGCTTCTTATCGCCGAGATCGAAGGCAAGGTTGTCGGCACCGTGCAAGTGGGCGCGGCGCAGATGCCGAACCAGCCGCATCGCGGCGATCTGAAGAAATTGCTGGTGCACCGCTCCGCCCGCGGCAAGGGTCTCGCCCGTCTCTTGATGGAGGCCGCAGAGCGCGAAGCCGCCCGCGTCGGCAAGGGCTTGCTGGTGCTCGATACGGCTACCGGCAGCGAAGCCGAGGCGATCTATCCGCGTCTCGGCTGGCAACGCGTCGGCGTCATCCCGGATTATGCGATGTGGCCGGAGGGCGGCCTCTGCGACACGACCATTTTCTACAAGCGCATCGCTGCGTGAGAGTGCCGTCTCAGGCGGAAAAGGCGGCGATGGCGTCCTGCAGTCTCATGCCGGATGTCCATTGCTTCGCCTTCCAGCCAAACTGACGCGCCGCCGCGATATTCGCCTCGACATCGTCGATGAAGCCGATCTCGTCGGCGGCGATGCCGACCTTCTCGGTCGCCAGCTGAAAGAATTCGGCTGCCGGCTTTTGATAGCCGAGAGCGGCGGAATAGAAAATGCCGTCAAAGCGCGCGGAAAGCCCGAGCTTCTCCATGAGATAGCCGGCGCGCAGATGCTCCTGATTGGTCGCAAGGAACATTTGCGTCCCCTCCGCCCGCAGCGCGGCGAGGTCGTCCAGCAGTGTGTGGTCGAGGCGAGAATCGTTTTCGAGCCAGTAGTCGATCAGCGTTCTCGCGCTGAGGTGGGGAGCAATTGTGCCGAGAACCTCGACCAACCTCGGTTCCAGCGCGTCGCGACCGGTGACGATATCGCGCCAATAGGTTTTGAAGAATGCTTCTTGCAGCACATCCAGCTGCAGCCCCAGATCGCGTTCCAGATAGGTGAAAAGCGGCAGGCCGTCGCTCGGCCGGCCATGGATCAATACGCCATCGACATCGACCATCAGGATTTTCATGCCGAATGCCCCCAAATTGCGAGATGTGAGCGGAAGATGCCGTCGTTTCCCATTGCGTTCAAGGGCGCACACCCGGCTCTTTTTTCTTGGCGACGATGCATGTAAGCCTTTGCGTCGACACAAGTTAGCCTGTCATGGAGGGGACGACAATGCGGGTCATTTACTCGGAGGATCATAAGCTCAGGGACGCCAAGACCGAGCTGCATGACGGTCAGCTCGTCACGCCCTTCGAAGCGCCGTTCCGCGCCGAATGGATCCTCGCCGCCGTCAAGGAGGCGGGCTTTCGCGACGTAGTCGCCCCCGAGGCGTATGGGTTGGAGACAGCGCGCAAGGTGCATGATCCCGCCTATCTCGATTTCCTGGGTGTGGTCTGGGAGCACTGGGTTGCGGCTGGCTACAAGGGCGAGGCGATCTCCAATTCCTTTCCCGTCAGGCGCACCAGCCAGCGCATACCGGAAAACATCGTGGGCTTGATCGGCCACTATGCCAACGCCGCCGATACCTCGATCACCAAAGGGTCTTATGAGGCAGCCATCGCCTCGATGCGCTGCGCTCTGACGGGGGCCGACTGGCTCCATGCGGGCAATCGTTTCGCCTTCGCGCTCTGCCGCCCGCCCGGTCATCACGCCGGTTTCGATCTCTTCGGCGGCTATTGCTTCATCAACAATGCCAGCGTCGCGGCGCAGCGCCTGTGCGATCATGGTGCGGCCAAGGTGGCGGTGCTCGACGTCGATTTCCATCACGGCAATGGAACGCAGGACATATTCTACAAGCGCGGCGACGTCTTTACCGCCTCGCTGCATGGCGATCCGATCCATGCCTTTCCCTATTTCCTCGGTCATGCAGACGAGGAAGGGGAAGGTGACGGGCTCGGCACGAACCGCAACTATCCCCTGCCGCGCGGCACGCCCTGGGAGGTCTGGTCGGCGGCGCTGGACGACGCGCTGTCCCGGATCAAGGCATTCGGTGCAGAGGCGATCGTGCTTTCGCTCGGCGTCGATACCTTCGAGCGCGATCCGATCTCCTTCTTCAAACTGGCGTCGGAGGATTTCATTCGCATGGGTGCGCGTATCGCGGCTGCCGGCTTGCCTGTTCTTGTCTGCATGGAGGGCGGCTATGGCGTGCCGGAGATCGGGCTGAATGTAGCTAACGTGCTGAAGGGCCTCGAAGGCTGACCGATTCTTGTATCAAAGCGTCTGATCGCAGGATGAAAAGTTTGAATTTGCCAGTCTCTGGCTCGGCCTCTAAAAGCCTCGCATAAGAGGAGAGGTCATGGATCAGAAGATTGTCGAAGGCGGCTCGGATGGCGGCGCGGCGCTGATGCCGCATCCGGATGTGGCGACGTCCTCCGGCGGCATCGCCGCCGGTGTGCTCATGTGCCTGCTGTCCATGTCGTCGATCCAGTTCGGCTCGGCATTGTCGTCTCCGATCATCAACGCCTATGGTCCGGCCGGCGCGACATGGCTGCGGCTCGTCTTCGCGTCCGCCGCATTGGCGATCATCGTCCGTCCGAAGATCATGAGCTACAGCCGCACGCAATGGCTCGGCGTGCTGGCGCTCGGCACCGTATCGGCGCTGATGACGACGTCCTTCTTCTCGGCGATTGCTCGTATTCCGTTGGGTCTTGCCGTCGCCATCGAATTTCTCGGGCCTCTGCTTGTCGCGACCCTCGGCTTCGGCCTCAGCCGTCAGCTTCTCTGGCCCGTCTTTGCCGCTGTCGGCGTTCTGCTATTGGCCTATGACGGCGAGGAATGGGTGGGCAACCTGCCTGGTATCCTCTTTGCCATCGGCGCGGGCGCGGGATGGGCCTGCTACATCCTGCTGACGAAGAAGGTCGGCAATGCTTTTCAGGGCCTTGAAGGGCTTTCCGTGTCGCTGCTGGTTGCGGCAGTCGTTTCGACGCCCTTCGGCTTCGTCTCCGCGGTCCCGCATCTGACGGCCTTTGGCCTCCTCGAAATAGCCGGCTTGGCGCTGCTCGTTCCGTTGCTTCCCTATGTGCTGGAAATGGTGGCGCTGCGGCGCATGCCCACCTCGTCCTTCGGTATTCTCATGAGCCTCGAGCCCGCCATCGGCGCCTTCGCGGGCTTCGTCATCCTGTCGCAGCCGATGACGCCGTCGCAGATGTTCGGCACGGGGCTTGTCGTTGCCGCCAGTATCGGGGCGACTGTGTTTGCTGCAAGGAGTTGATGAGCTTTCGCTATGCCGCGTCTCTGACACCCCCTCCGCCAACTCGAAGGCAAGATGATCGCTCATCAACCCTGTCGCGCCGGATCATCCACCGCTGGATTGTAAAACAACGACAATACTAGGCTTTTGGCAATGCGTTCGGCGGTGGCCATGAACCAGCTTTTCGCCTCCTCGGTGGGCGCGATATCATCAAGTGTCTGCGAAAACAGCGCCAGCCACTCCGGAAAGAGATCGGCGGCGATACCCTCTACGCCGAGATGCGCCTGCACCGGCTTGCCGCCATAGGCGCCGTTCTTGAAGGCGACCGAGGACCAGAAGCGTTTCATCTTTTCCATATGATCCGGCCAGCGCCCGGCGAGGCGGCCGTCGAATACCGGCCCGAGGCGCGGATGGGCCTGGATGCGCGCGTAAAACGTTTCGACCAACCTGTCGATGAAGGCGGCATCGATGCCCATGCGCGTCATCTCCGCTTCGGCTTTTTCGCGAATGCCGGCGAGATGGGCGGCTCGTCCCTGTATGTGGTTTTCCATATGATGCTCCCGCCGGACCTGCGCGGAACGCCGCGGCGGCCGGCTTTCGTCCCCGCCTGTCTATGCTATTTCATGGCAAAGCCAAGACGTCATGCAGGCGTTGCGGCAATCTGTCAAAGTGGCGTTACAATTTTCCGCTCTCCTTATTTATGCATTACCCCCTTTCTGAGGCGAGATTTCCGTTGGAGACATCGCCTCGGCGCTTGACCGGCACGACGGCTCACTTTACTTTTAGAATAATTCTAAAAGTAAGAGGCTGCCTCTCATGTTGTTGGGTTTTTTCCGTTCGCCGAAACGTTCCTTTACCTCCCTGTCCGAGCAGGAGATTCTGGCCATAGCCATCGCCGCCGAAGAGGACGATTCACGCATTTATCTCGCCTATGCCGACATATTGCGCCCGAATTTTCCCGAGTCCGCCAAAGTCTTCGAGGATATGGCCGAGGTCGAGGATACTCATCGCAAGACGCTGATCGACATGCATCGCAAGCGGTTCGGCGAGCGCATTCCGCTGATCCGGCGCGAGCATGTGAGTGGTTTCTATGAACGCAAGCCGGACTGGCTGCGCAAGAACCTCTCGCTCGACGCCATGCGCGAGGAAGCGGAGGCGATGGAGCAGCAGGCCTATAATTTCTACGTCGAGGCCGCCAAGCAGGTCTCGGATGCCTCGACACGCCGGCTTCTCGGCGATCTGGCGCTGGCCGAGCAGGGCCACGAGGACGTCGCCCGCATGCTCGGCGACAAGCACACGCCGGAAACCGTCAAGCACGAGGAGGATGCGCATGCGCGTCGCCAGTTCGTGTTGACCTATGTGCAGCCGGGTCTCGCTGGCCTCATGGATGGTTCCGTCTCGACGCTCGCGCCGATCTTCGCCGCCGCCTTCGCCACGCAGCAGACCTCGCAGACCTTCCTGGTCGGCCTCTCGGCCTCGGTCGGTGCCGGCATTTCCATGGGTTTCACTGAAGCCGCCCATGATGACGGTAAGATTTCCGGTCGTGGCTCGCCGATCAAGCGCGGTCTTGCCTGCGGGATCATGACTACGCTCGGCGGCCTTGGTCATGCGCTGCCCTATCTCATTCCGCAGTTCTGGACGGCGACGATCATCGCGGCCATCGTCGTCTTCTTCGAGCTCTGGGCCATTGCCTTCATCCAGAACAAATATATGGAGACACCGTTTCTGCGTGCCGCCTTCCAGGTGGTGGTCGGCGGCTCCCTCGTGCTCGCAGCGGGCATATTGATCGGAAACGCTTAGGGCGTGTTGCCGCCCTGCTTTCCTGAACCAATGAACAAAGAAGGCCGGCAAATCTGCCGGCCTTCTTTGCGAGGTCGATGATTTCGGTGCTTACTTGACGGCGCCGACCAGAACGTCGTTGCCGTTCTCGATGGTGACCCAGCGACCGGCGTTGAAGCTCGCCTGACGCTTCAGGTAGGAATAGGGGGTCTTGGACCAGATCTTTATCTCGTCCTCGAGATTGTCGAGGATATAATCGCCCTGCTTCGTGCGTAGCGTCAGCACGGCATGGCCCTCGCCGTCGGGCTTGCGCACGACCGTCATCAGCAGGTCGGAGGCGGAGATGCCGCTCTGCATCAGCAGCCTGCGCTTCAATAGGGCAAAATCCTCACAGTCGCCGGCGGTCTTCGGATATTCCCAATATTCTTCCTGGCCGTAGACTTCCATGTCCGTCGCGGGCCGGATGGTCTTGTTGACGCGCAGGTTGATCTGGTTGACCAGCGCCCAGGAGGCGGCATTCAAGTCGACCGGGCCGACATTGCGGGTCGGGCCGCACTCGTCGGTGTGCCTCTGGCAGAAATCATAGTGCCCGATAGGCTGGGAAGTGACGTTGCCGACGGTCATCGACGCGGTCTGCTGAGACGCCGGCATCGCCGACGACGACATCGCAACTATAGCAGCGAAAGCAACCAAAAGGCCCTTAATACGCACGCCCACTATTCCTTGTATCGTCCCTGCATTTGTTAACAAATTGTTAATGTAGGGGGGCGTGCGAAGTCAATCGTTACTTAAGTGTTAACGTCGGAACCGGCCTATATGGTTAATTTCGGCACAATCAAGGAGATAGTTGCCATAATCTCATGCCTCCTGCGATTACGGAGGTACCAAGCCAACCCGCCACGACGAGGGAGCCGCTTATCAATCTGGCGACATGATAGCTATTTGATTTTATGCAATATTATGCGTTGCCAGCGTCTCCGCTGCCGCCAGCATGCGCTCCAGATCCTGCGGTCGTGACAGGCGGTGATCGCCGTCACGCACAAGTGTTAACACCACGTCGTCGGCAGGCAGGTGCTCGACCAGCTTCAACGAATGGGCAAAGGGCACGTCGGCGTCCTGCATCCCCTGCAGGATATGGACCGGGCAGCCGGTCTCGATGATGCCGGTCAGCACGCGATTGGCGCGGCCGTCCTCGATGAGGGCGCGGGTGAAGATGTTCGGCTCGGGACTATAGTCCGACGGTTCTTCGAAATAGCCGCGCTCTGCCAGCGAGCGCCGCTCGACATCGGAGAGATTGGGCTCGATGAGATCCACGGTGAAATCCGGGGCTGGCGCAATCAGCAGGAGACCTGCGATGGCAGGCGCCTCTTTGCGCTTGCGCAATTCCTGGATGACCCTGAGCGCGATCCAGCCGCCCATGGAGGAGCCGACGAGGACGATCCGGGTCGGCTTGGTATGCTCTATGACATCAAGCGCCTCTTCCAGCCAGCGCGAGATCGTGCCGTCGGTGAACTTGCCGCCGGATTGGCCGTGGCCGGAATAATCGAAGCGGATGCAGCCGAGACCGAGCCGCTCGGCCAGCGCATCCAGTTCCAGCGCCTTGGCGCCGCTCATGTCGGATCGATAGCCGGATAGCCACACGAAGCTTATGTCCTTCGAGCCCTTGCCGGCGGCACGCTGGCAGACGGCGATTTGACGCTGGCCGTCGCCCGTGCCAACGGAAAGGAAGGTCGGCTGAGTGCCTGCGGCTGCTTCGGACATCAAGAAACTCCCGGAATTTTTGCCCTATAGAGCAGATTCGCGCGCGCATGACCCGAAAAATCGTCGGGCTTTTCACGCGGGTTTCCACTTCTTTTTGGAATAATACTGTGTCCTTCGCGCATCTTGCGCTGCCGTGATACTGTATTGACACGCAAGAGGTGATTTTTTCCTGATGTCATGCTATTGACTTCAACACAGCTTTTACGACATTTCCGTCAGTTGCGCTGATGGGAGCGAGAGGCTGCAGCTAATCCGAAACAATTCGTGGAGAATACGACCATTCGCAGACCCTTTAAAACCGATGCGCCCGTAAAGGACGGGCCACGTTCCAACAGGGAAATTCGCATTCCCAAAGTTCAGCTCATTGGAGCTGACGGCGCTAATATGGGTATCGTCGCGACGGACCAGGCGTTGAGAATGGCAGAGGAGGCCGGCCTCGATCTGGTGGAGATTTCCCCCAATGCTGAACCGCCTGTGTGCAAGATTCTCGATCTGGGCAAGCTGAAATACGCTAACCAGAAGAAGGCCGCCGAGGCGCGCAAGAAGCAGAAGATCGTCGAAGTCAAAGAAATCAAGATGCGTCCGAACATCGACACCCATGACTATGAGGTGAAGATGAAGGCGATCGGCCGTTTCTTCGAGGAAGGCGACAAGGTGAAGGTGACCTTGAAGTTCCGTGGCCGCGAAATGGCCCACCAGGAACTCGGCATGAAGCTTCTTCAGCAGGTCAAGGAAGACACGATTGAGATCGCCAAGGTGGAAGCCGAGCCCAAGCTCGAAGGCCGTCAGATGATGATGGTGCTTGCGCCGAAGTGAGGCGCAAGTTGGAGTAAGAGGTCGGAGCCGTCCCATTGGGCGGCTTTTTCCTTTTTTGCAGCAATGTCGATGCCTGTCATCGATCTGCAAAGATTCAGGCGTCTGGCCCGTTGCACTCTGAGGCAACTGCGGTTATAAGCGCGCGTCCGAACTGACCGGCAGGGCATGCCGTGGCAGTTCAGAATGCTGGCGGGGCGGTTCATCACCGTATCCGCCGTTCAACAACAAACGCTCCGGCACCTTGTCGCAGCCCGGCCTAGCCGGATCTGTGGGAAGGGCTCTTTAGCAAAGCGCGCACGGAAGCACCAAAGGAGTAGCAAAATGCCCAAGATGAAGACGAAGTCCTCTGCCAAGAAGCGGTTCAAGATCACCGCGACCGGCAAGGTCAAGGCAGCCGCTGCTGGCAAGCGCCACGGCATGATCAAGCGTAGCAACAAGTTCATTCGCGATGCCCGCGGCACCATGGTTCTCGCAGAACCGGATGGCCGTAAGGTAATCAAGAACTACTTGCCGAACGGTCTCTAAGACTATTCGTAACGCTATAGACTAAGGAGATCATGAAATGGCACGTGTAAAAAGAGGCGTTACCGCCCACGCCAAGCATAAGAAGGTTCTGAAGCAGGCTCGCGGCTTCTACGGCCGCCGCAAGAACACCATCCGTACCGCCAAGGCCGCTGTCGATCGTTCCAAGCAGTACGCTTACCGCGACCGCAAGGTCAACAAGCGCAATTTTCGCGCCCTCTGGATCCAGCGCATCAATGCTGCCGTCCGCGAATCCGGCCTGACCTACGGCCGCTTCATCGACGGCCTGACCAAGGCTGGCATCGAAGTCGACCGTAAGGTTCTCTCCGATATGGCGATCCATGAGCCGGAAGCTTTCGGTGCGCTCGTTGCTGCCTCCAAGAAGGCGCTCGAGTACCTGAAGGATGCCGGCACGAAGAACGAGTTTGAAGCAGTCGTTAGCTAACGCCGCTTCGCACGTCTTTCGTAAATTCATTATGAAACCCGCGCTGGCAAAACCGGCGCGGGTTTTGTGTTTTGCAGCCTACGCTTTTCCATCGTGTCAGGCGGTCCTGTCGGGCGGAACCCCGGGAAATGGATCGCGTATCGGGCGGCAAGTGCCAAGGACCGCTTTCTCGGCGGGTTTTTGTCATTTGCCCGGTTGATTGGCCGCTTGCACATGGGTAGTGATCTGCAGCGCCTCATCGTTGCCAAAAGCTGTCTGATGTGGGCGTTCATCCATTATTCCGCGGACTGAGCGGCGTTCCAAGCCCGCCGCCCGCAAGGCAGGATCAGATGACGGAACTCGTAACACTTGAAACCCAACTCATGGCCGATGTGGCCGCGGCGACCGACGAGCAGTCGATCGAGGCGATCAGGGTGGCCGCGCTCGGCAAGAAGGGCTCGGTTTCGGAACTGCTGAAGACGCTGGGCTCGATGTCGCCGGAAGAGCGGCAGACACGGGGTGCTGCGATCAACGCGCTGAAGAACTCCGTCACCGAGGCCATCAATGCCCGCAAGGGCGCGTTGAAGGATGCCGCCATCGACGCGAAGCTGAAGGCCGAGACCGTCGATGTCAGCCTGCCGGTGCGCTCTTCTCCGGCTGAACGCGGCCGCATTCATCCGATCAGCCAGATCGTCGACGAGATCACCGCGATCTTCGGCGACATGGGCTTCTCGATCGCCGAAGGCCCGGATGTCGAGACCGATTACTATAACTTCACGGCGCTGAACTTCCCTGAAGGACATCCGGCCCGCGAGATGCACGATACCTTCTTCTTCCAGCCGGACGATAAGGGTGAGCGCAAGGTGCTGCGCACGCACACCTCGCCGGTGCAGATCCGCACTATGGAAGCGCAAAAGCCGCCAATCCGCATCATCATTCCCGGCAAGACCTACCGCCAGGATAGCGACGCCACGCATTCGCCGATGTTCCATCAGGTCGAGGGCCTGGTCATCGACAAGACGGCGAATGTCGCCAATATCCGCTGGGTGCTGGAAGAATTCTGCAAGACCTTCTTCGAGGTCGACAATGTGACGATGCGTTTCCGTCCGTCCTTCTTCCCGTTCACGGAGCCGTCCTTCGAGGTCGATATCCAGTGCGACCGCTCCGGCCCGATCGTCAAGTTCGGCGAGGGCACCGACTGGATGGAAATCCTCGGCTGCGGCATGGTGCATCCGAACGTGCTGCGCTATGGCGGCCTCGATCCGGATGAGTATCAGGGCTTTGCCTGGGGCATGGGCCTCGACCGCATCGCCATGCTGAAATATGGCATGCCGGACCTGCGCGATTTCTTCAATGCCGACGTCCGCTGGATGAACCATTACGGCTTCCGCCCCCTCGACATGCCGACTTTGTTCGGCGGCCTGAGCGCGTAAGCAAGGATTGATCAGATGAAATTCACACTCTCCTGGCTGAAAGAGCACCTGCAAACGGATGCCACGCTCGACGAAATCTGCGCCCGCCTGACGATGATCGGGCTTGAGGTCGAGGATGTCGACGACAAGGCCGCTTTCAAGCCTTTCGTCATCGCCAAGGTTCTGACGGCCGAAAAGCACCCCCAGGCCGATCGTCTGAAGGTGCTGATGGTCGATACGGGCAGTGGCGCCCCGGTTCAGGTCGTCTGCGGTGCGCCGAATGCGCGCGCCGGCCTCGTCGGCGCCTTTGCTGCGCCGGGCACTTACGTTCCCGGCATCGATGTGACGCTCGCCGTCGGCAACATCCGTGGCGTCGAGAGCCGCGGCATGATGTGCTCGGAAAAGGAACTGGAAATCTCCGACAGCCATGACGGCATCATCGACTTGCCCGAGGATGCGCCTGTCGGCACCAGCTTTGCTGCCTATGCCGGCCTCGACGATCCGATCATCGAGATCAACCTGACGCCGAACCGCCCGGATTGCACCAGCGTCTACGGCATTGCCCGCGATCTCGCCGCCTCCGGCCTCGGTACGCTGAAGCCGCTCGCGATGCCGGCCTTCGCCGTCGAAGGCGAAACGCCCGTCGCGCTGAAGATCGTGCTCGACGATACCA